>Ga0315321_10002582_pt1 | contig 14017 bp, 8 predicted proteins | sample M180m21515metaG_FD_203464 | JGI IMG/M metagenome (GOLD analysis project Ga0315321, IMG submission 203464) | Ammonia-oxidizing marine archaeal communities from Monterey Bay, California, United States - M1 80m 21515 | ecosystem: Environmental > Aquatic > Marine > Intertidal zone | place: USA... | reverse complement strand
ACGTTACGACGTTGAGTAATCAGGTCTCGATGTTATTGATCGTTGCGATCATCGCAGTGTTTGTGTTCATTGGCTCAAATCCAACACTGTACGGTGATCCCATCGACGGTGTCATGGCCCTTTCGTACGAACACACACTCACAGCCGACATACAGGAAGTCATGCTTGGAGGCCGATTGAACAGTATCTCGGAGAGGCTACAAGCGTTAGCTGACTTAGTTTGCGGCGGTACCTTAGCGTTCACGATCCTTTGTCTGATAGTCGCATGGACCGCTTATGATTGCATTCGAAACCGATCTGTGGGAATCGTCATCTTGCTTTGGTGGTCCATCGCATTGCTTCTATTGATCATGTGGATGCCCTTCGCATGGGAACGATATACTTTGCCAATCATTCCACCGACCATGCTTATTTTGGGAGCGGTTACTGAACGTGCTGGCTACTGGTTGTGGTCGAAGGTTCCCTCAGCAAACCGTCATTTGGTAAGCACCAACGCCTCGTGATTGAGAAGCCCACAAGCTCGAAATCACGTAGGGCCCAGTCATAAACGTGGTTTCAATCAACTCGCACCCGACCTGCCGGCCATGATCATCCGTTTTCTCGACTTCCTTACTGCTGGCCCATTTTGGATTTGCAAGGTTTGGCTCCTGTCGCTGTGCGCGGCATTGTCGTTCAGCTGCGTGCCAGCAGTCTTTCGCGATGGACTGACGTGGAATGATGCGAATCCTCCCATACCACCGGCATACGAACTGAAGGCCGATCAACCACTGGCTGACACGGCAGAATTGACGATACCCGCTGATCCCGGAGCACGAAGCCACGGAGCCAAGCTGACCCCACGAGTATTCAGCGCCGGCTGTCTTTTTCTTGCAAAGCAGCTGAACCTCCACCCCTATCTACCAGCCTCGCTCGGTGGCTGCCTGTTTCTATTGTCTGGAATCATCGCGGGATACCGGATTACCGGTGATCGAAGTATCGCCGTAGGAACATCGCTGATCTTGGCCGGGCTGTACGCATCCAACGCCTGCTTCTCAATGAACTTCGAACCCAAACCGTTCGATGGTGTTGCGATTGGTTTGGTTGCTTTGACCCTTATGTTGATTGATCGGCCAATCCTCTTCACAGGCTGCGCGTTTCTAGCTTGCTGGACAGATGAACGTGCCATCATGTCCTTGGTATTGATTGGCATGACGGCGTTGTTACTAGTGAACATGGATATGAAGGCACGCCAAAACCGTTGCTGGATGTTGGTTGGGGCAATCCTGAGCTATGTCATTTCCCGAAAACTTCTGGAAGCCATCTCCAACTGGTCTCCAGCCGACTTCAGCATGGTTGGTGAAAACCTGCTGACATCGACAGCCTATTCCCAACTAGCTGGCTGGAGCTGCTTTGAGGGAGCGTGGATCTTGATCGCGATGGCAATCTGGACAAGTTGGCAAAGCCGTTCACCCCTCGTCAGTTTGAGCATCTTGATTACCGCGTTGGGATGTGTGGGGTCCTGCCTGATCGTGTTGGATGTCTCCCGTGCCAGTTGTTTTGCCTTTCCATTGATTTTTGCAGCGTTGGCATCGCTCACAGCCAAATTACAAAATGACGAATCGTCCAAAACTCCTAAATTTTCAGAGCCGACCACCGTTCGTAGCGAGACAAGTAAAAGGCACAGCAAAATCCGTCGGAAAGCCAAGCAGGAGGTGAACACTCAGAAACTTGCGCCGTCAGACGATTCTGATGCCAATGTTACTGCCAGCCCGACGAATGCCCTACGTGGACCCGTTTTTCTGGCTGCCTTGATCTCACTGGTTTCGACAAATTGGGAAATCATCATGGCAACCGAAATTAGTCCGCTCCCAACGACGCTGATTTGGCTACTTCAATCGTTAGCAATTTGACTGATTTTTTGTAGAACTGCGCCCGTGCAGCGACGACACGTCGTAAGTCATGAAGCGGTTTCCACACCAGGCCCTACGCAGCAAAAGGTGCAAAAGAAGCACTGAAAATGACGTACTGGTGGTTGCCACCACCCGCTGACTCGATCAACATACGAGCTCAGGAAACAATCCCACTTACAATCCATTTGGAAGAAAAAATGACTCGCACACTCCTTGCAATGATGTTCACCATGTCTCTGTTCTTCGTAACTGGTTGCTCATCAAGCACTGAAACAACTCTGATCGAAGCTCCAGCCGAGCCTCAAATCAGTCAGGCAGAAGAAGAAGACTATGATGCACAAATGGACGAAGAAGGTGAAGGCGACGAGTAGTCAGGATCGGTAACGGCCTCCATCCCACGCTGTCAAATTGTGTGTCACTATGGGCAAGCGAAAACGACGGCCGTCAAAACCGATAAGCGAGAAAACTCGGCACCAGACGTCGAAGCTAAGGCAGCAGGCAACAGAGCCCAAGCCAGCGGGAAACACGATCGCAGATCGAAAAGACTCTTTCAAAATGCTACTAGGCTGTGTTTGCCTAGTGGCATTTTTTTTGCGACTGTTGAATTTACTTCAGACGGTTGAGGTGCCCACTGTCGTTCAATTAATGGGCGATGCCCGGGGTTACGTTGACTGGGCCCAGCGAATCGCAGCGGGTGAGTGGTACGGAAAGCAAACCTTCTATCAGGCTCCCCTGTATCCCTACACGCTCGCCGTACTAATCAAGGGATTCTCTGCAGGCACATTCGGTCTGCGTTTTTTCCAAATCATTCTCGGCACGCTTAGTGTCGGGTTGCTCGGAATTGCTGGCCGCCACGCATTCAATCGGCAAGTAGGCGTGATTGCTGCGGTCATGTACGCCCTCTATGCTCCCGCAATTTATTACGATGGGATCATACAAAAAACAGCGTTGGCTTCGTTCCTACTATGCCTGCTCTTAGCTGAATGTTCTTACCTGAATCGACGGGCATCCAAGGTCCAATCTTTATTCGCCGGCATCACGCTGGGCCTGCTTGTACTGACTCGCGAGAACGCATTGCTATGGGTCCCCGTCATTCCAATCTGGATGGCATTACGAATACCAGCAGATCGTGCGGGCAAAATCGGGGTAGTGGTCAGTTATGCCGCAGGACTCGCGGTTGTGCTGCTTCCAGTTGCCGCCAGAAACGCATCCTTGGGTGGTGAATGGTCACCCACGACCTTTCAAGCAGGACCCAACTTTTACATTGGGAACAACCTAAATTCCAATGGACTCTACCGCCCCTTAGTACCAGGCCATGAAACGCCTAAATACGAACGAGCGGATGCACAGCGATTAGCCGAATTGGACGAAGGAAGGAAATTGACATCCCGCGAGGTTTCAAGCTATTGGTTCGAAAGATCATTTGACGAAATCAAGCAGGACCCTGTGCGTTGGCTCGAATTGCTAACAATCAAATCACTCATGGTGGTAAACCGATTCGAAGTGCCTGATGTCGAAAGCATGAGGGTCTATCGAGACTTCTCGATCACGCTACGTGTGATTGCCCCCGTGTGGCACTTTGGAATCCTCTGTCCTCTCGCGGTCTGGGGAATGCTTGTAACAAGAAAGCGATGGCGGCGAATTTCGCTGTTTTATGCGTTCACGCTAGTCATGGTGGCAGCCATCGTTGGTTTCTTTATCCTCGGTCGCTACCGCGAACCTTTGGTACCACTACTGGTTCTTTTTGCAGCTGGCGGCATACCTGTGCTGATCCAGATGCTTCGCACTCGGGACTGGGCTTCGTATCTAACCCCCATCGCAGGGACCCTCTTGTCGATCGTGGTCTGCAATCTGCCCATACACGATGAATCGATGCTCAATGCAAGCTCCTACATGAATGCAGGAGTAGCAGCTGGCATGAACGACGACCTCCGCGAGTCCATCGAATATCTCTGGAACGCGATCGACGCTGAGCCAGAGCTGGCAGAGGCTTACGCCAACCTTGGTCGTGCCTACGAGCAAAGCAATGAACCCAGCAAAGCCATTCGCTGCTACCAGAAAGCGTTGTCGCTTGACCCTTCACTGGAACCAGTGGACACCTGGTTGGGGACCTTATTTGAATCAATGGGCGCACGATTTGAAGCAATTCAGAGTTTTCGCCAAGCGTTGAAGAAAAACCCGCTGGACAAAGAAGCGCAGGACGGGCTGAGACGTTTAACAGGAGAATAGACAGTATGAAACCGGTTTCACGAATCGTGCCACCCAAGACGCTTCACCTCGGTGACGAAAAGTTAATATGAATCGGTGTTTCTCGCACTTTGCTTTTCGCTTTCCTGAAATGCGATCATTAGTCGCTAGCGGATTATCCCCATATGATTGCGATCGCGAACGTAAGGTACGGGAAAAGGCGCATTAATCCCGTTAACTGCCGATAACAATTGCTCCGTGTCGGTCCTTGCTGCATTTGGCATGAGTCGAGTTGCGTAGGTTGCAGAGTCAGATCCCAAGTCTGTAGCCACTTTCCTTGCCGTGATCACCGCCGTTTTTATCAAAACCGACGACAATCAGTAACGATTAGTAACCGCAGGCAGGCGGGAGGGTGGAGAGCCCGGTGGGAGCCGCAGGGCTTGCCCCATGATTCTTCGTGAAAATGCGTTATATCTTTGCCCTTTCTGTTATTAACCTCATATGACGCAAAACGAGCACTCAACTACTTTTCACAGATTATTTTGACCAACTCGGTTTTTAGTTGTTTCAGATGGGCATTGTTGATAATCTTAGGGAGCGATCTATCGCCGGGGGTTTCCCCGATCTACTCATTACTTGTAATTTTCGGAGTTCACGATGACCAGAGTATCTCGCGATCGTAAGGGTTTCACGCTTGTGGAACTTTTGGTCGTGATTGCCATTATCGGCGTGCTTGTTGGCCTACTGCTTCCCGCAGTTCAGGCCGCTCGCGAAGCCGCTCGCCGCATGTCTTGCAGTAACAACTTCAAGCAAATCGGTTTGGCGATTCACAACTACCACAGCACCTATAAGCAACTGCCCAAGCATGGTACTGGCACCAAGCGAGGATTTGCCGGCAATTCGACTAACAACTACAACCGACTCTTCCTGAGTTATCTGGTTCCGATCCTTCCGTTCTGCGAGCAGCAGGCGTTGTGGGAGAAGATCTCCAACCCCAGCGTTGAAACGGTTCCCGGAACCACAATGCCTGGTAACGTTTTAGGTGGGATGTGGCCTGCCATGGGTCCCGCACCATGGAGAACTCAATACGTTCCTTGGATGACTCAAGTTCCAACTTATCGCTGCCCCAGTGACCCCGCATACAGTCCACCAGGATTGGCACGATCCAACTATGCTGCTTGCATCGGTGATGCGATCGACCGTAGCCGTGACGGTGGTATCAACGAGTTTGGCTTCAAGAGCAACTCCAACGGTAATGCAACGAACCGAGTAAGAGACCTGAACTGGATGGCGACACGTGCTCGTGCCTCGATGCGTGGATTCTTCTGGCCTCGACACGATTCAAAGTTTCGCGATGTTTTGGATGGTTTGTCCAACACGATCGCAGGGGGTGAAATTTGTACTTCGCTTCAACAACGTGAGACCAAAGCTGACTTCGCTCGTACCGGAAACGGTCCTGCGATGAATCCAAGTCTTTGCAAAAACAACGTCAACATTGACCCTGAGCGTCCCACACGATGGGGAGCTAGTGCGAACGTTTCCACAGGTGGTACTCAAATGCGTGGTGTTCGCTGGGCGGACTTCCGACCTCATTACACCGGCTTCCAGACCATCCTGCCACCGAATGCTCCCAACTGTCATCTGAGTGGCGGCGGTGATTACAACGAAACGATCATGTCCGCAGGTAGTAGGCATCAAGGTGGTGCTCACGTTCTGATGGGTGATGGAGCCGTTGTCTTCATGACAGATAGCGTCGAAGCAGGCGATTCAACAAAACCACCAGTCGAACGAGGCTCAGGTGGCTCGCCAGGTTGGATGGGACCCGACACTGCACCTGGGCAAAAAAGTCCCTATGGTTTGTGGGGTGCCCTCGGTACTCGTGCTGTTGGCGAAACGATCGAAGAGCAGCTTAATCAGTAATATCTAACTGAAAACTGTTTGATGAACATCGACCCCACCCGCGAAAACGCGGGTGGGGTTTTTTTATGCCACGACAGTAAGAGACGATCATCAACAAAGCTGAAGTGCTCGCTGATTGCCCCGTCTGAGTACCGCTAATAAAGCACCTCTGCAGCCTACAATTTCGGCGTAGTGTTCAGACAATGTTATGTGAATTGTGCCCTCTCATCGGATATCCGACCATCCTCAACGTTGAGCAATCACCATCATGCGTTTGGCAGGCTACACTCGGCAAGTCGCCCCCCACACTCCACTGAGGAAAAAACGCAAGCGTTCGAAACAAGGCCTCGGCTATCTGCCAATTAATCGCCTCATCACCAACCGAACGACTCACTTCGCATCCCGTTTCAGGAACTGGTCTGTGGCTTCTTGATCTACTCGAATGTAGTGATCTCGCAGCGGTGGAAAAATATTCCCTTGGTCTGTTTCGACTTGCAGATTCTTGGAAGCCCGCACTGGCATATGGCAATCGATACAGTTCTCGGCTAATCGATCTCCCAGTTGCCCCTGCATGCCGCAATGTTCCTGCTGGTGACACTCGAGGCATCGCTGGGAGAACAACTTCAGGTTGCCCCGTTCATTGCGGTGAGGATCATGACACTCAACACATCCCATTTCGGACTTTTTAAAACACTGGCTTAGCGAGAGACGCCCAACTTGATTACTTGTGTGGACGCTGTTCAGCGATTCATCCTTACCTTCGATGGGTTCGTAGTGATCACTTAGTTTATCGCCCGGTCGAAACTGGAAGGCTTGCTCATTGATGGGTGCTTTTTTGGTGGTATGGCACTGTCCACAAACATCCATTTGAGCTTGGCGTGACAGCTTACTGGGTACTTGCATGTGTTCTGATTTTTTCGCGTCGGGGTGCGCGACGTGATAATCCACATGCTGCTTTCCAGGGCCATGACACCTCTCACAGGAGATCCCAAGAATCATTGATTTAGGTGTGTAATGGTTAGCCGCCTTTCGGTAGTCCACATACGTGACATGACAGTCCAAGCAGCCAGATCGGATAGGACGGGCGTAAATTGCATCCCCGTCGATAAACCCAGGACTGTTGATCCACTCGTCTCCATCGGTGAGATGGGTACAGTTCATCTGAAACAACTGGTCACCATGCCAATACAGATAAGACTCGGCCATCTTTGATGATCCGATAATGATGTGAAATGGTACTTCAAAACCCCAATCAAAAAACTGCACCGACTGATACAGGTCATCCCCCCGCTGCTTCATGGTGAAGAACACATTTGGGTCACCTGTATTCATGCAGTTACTGCCTTCTTCAAATGATCCAGCAACCTCATCCGGCAGCGCCAACCGAGTCGTGCGGTGGTGAGCAGTATCGATGAATGAATCGTATTTGTCTTTGTGACAATCACGACAGGCCTCTGCTCCCAGAAACCCGGGATTTGGGTTCAGGGGTTCCGTGTCAGCTGGTGGCAATGGCAGTCTGCCCGGTGCGAATGGAATTTGGACCCCCGCAACGCTGTCGGGTTTACCCACAAACCAAAAATTGCCTTCACGATCGATTTCCGATACGAGGTAGTCCGGCAGTTCCTGCCCTCGCCCCTGCTCTGAGAGTAGGGCGAGATCTGTTTTCAACCGCCTTTCGGCTTCCTGAGCGGCTGCCCGACGCTTCGCGTCTCTTTGACGCAGCTGTGCCATTTCAGCTTCATTGGATCCTTCGCTCGCCGAGAATAGGAAGTACCAGCCACCGATAGCGACGACCAGTCCAGCGGCGGCGATAATGAGGTTGCGGCGCATAGGCACAGGATTTCAGAAAATTGACGCAGAATGGATTCGATAGCCCCCAGCTTACCGTCGAATCTGGCTCGGCGGGACCATTTTTTCTCGCAACGTTGAACTCAGTCGCGGGGACGTTACGTAATGCAGTCACTAACGGTTCTACAAAGCTAGGTTAGAATGGTCCTAACAAGCCTCCCCAACTCACCCACGCTCTGCCCGAAAGGAGCCTGATGATTACCACTCCCATCGTTCTGGCCGGCATCGCAGGGATTGTTTTGGGCTATCTGTCCTTCCGACTTTTGCGGAACTGGGGCATTGCGATCATTACTCCGTTGTTAATCGTGGCAGTCGTCGCAGTTTTGGTGCCTCCGACCAGAAAATCTGATCCATCTACCGTTGGTGGGAGGCCTCGCAATGACGGAGCACTCAGTGCCGGTGTATCCAGTAAAGGTGCCCTCGGTAAAACAGCGGGGCAACGTAGCAACAAGCAACGCAACACTGCCTTAAATAATGACGCCTTCCCCGCGAACCGCGTCACAACTGCTGATGCTGCCGCAAACGACATTCTGACATTGGCTAGCTTCGAGCAGTCACGCCCCATTGAGGTCCCCCAGAACGGTTACACTGGCTCAGACTCGTGCTTGGAGTGTCATGAGGATAACCACACCACTTGGGCCAATTCATATCACAGCACAATGACGCAACTGGCGACCCCTGATGTTGTGATGGGAAATCTGGAAAGTGTCCGACTTTCATTTGCTGGTCAAGATTATGAACTCCGCCGCGAAGGCGATGTATTCTGGGCCGATTTACCCGATGAAAAATCTCCCGATGACAGGACAAAACGCAAGGTTGTTCCGCTGGTGATGACGACAGGATCTCATCACATGCAGGTTTATTGGTGGGCAACTGGGGACCAACGCACCACAGCGATTCTACCCTTCGTGTGGATTGCGGAGACTCAGGAATGGATCCCCCGTAACGCGTCGTTCCTTCAGCCCAACATGTCGGTGACTCACGAGACTGGTCGTTGGGGGCAGACCTGCAGCATGTGTCATTCAACGCACCGACGCGTCCGCTCAACCAATAAGGACAGTTGGGACACGCAAGTCGCAGAGTTTGGAATCACGTGCGAATCATGCCATGGTCCAGGCCAACCCCATATCGACTATCACCGCAGGTTGGGAGCAAGCAAAGGTCGCGATACAACCAGTGCTGACGCGGATCCGGGGAAAGATCCAATCGCCAATCCTGAGGCAATGTCCAAAGAGCGGTCGGCAATGGTCTGCGGTCAATGTCACTCCGTTTTAGAACTGACAGGCGGTGACGAAGGTTATGAACATTTGAATGTTCATGGTCATGGTTTCCGCCCGGGGGGAGACCTGACCAAGTCACACAAGGTCCTGCGAATTGATGACCATGATGAAGTCAGGGAAGTGATGAACCCTGATGATCCCGCAGCGGCCAAGTTCAACACCACCTTCTATAAAGACGGGATGGTGCGTGTTTCAGGACGGGAATACAACGGTCTGACCGATTCGGCTTGTTACAAAAAAGGCGAAATGACTTGCCTCTCCTGCCACAAGCTACATCAATCCTCACTCGATGAACGTCCCGCTCAGGAATGGGCTAACGACCAACTGAAGACCGACGCTTTGGACGACCAGGCTTGTCTGAATTGCCATTCCTCGGACGAGTACAACGAGAAGCATACCCACCACCTTGCTGGTTCTTCGGGCTCAAGTTGCTACAACTGCCACATGCCACACACATCCTACGGGTTGCTCAAGGCGATACGCAGTCACACCATTACGAGTCCCGATGTTGGTAAAGATCTGGCTGCTGGTCGGCCAAACGCGTGCAATCTTTGTCACCTCGATCAGACAATGCAGTGGACGGCCGACAAGCTTCAGGACTGGTACAAAATTACTCCTCCCGAATTGTCCAAGGATGAAAGGGAAGTCGCAGCCTCACTACTGTGGATTCTGAAAGGCGATGCGTCCCAGCGAGCATTGGTCGCATGGAGCATGGGCTGGCCTGTTGCACAGGCAATCTCCGGCACCGAGTGGCAAATGCCGTTCCTAGCCCAACTACTCGACGATCCTTATCTTGCAATCAGGTTCATAGCCCGCAGGTCACTTCGCAGCTTAGAGGGGCTCTCAGGACTCAAAGTGAACATGTATGGTCCAGTGGAGGCACGGCAACGCGCGATCGCCGCGATTGCTCAATACTGGTACGAAAACCAGGAAGGCGATGCAGCAAAACGCAAAGAACTGCTATTTCGTAATGGCGAACTGGACTACGAACGTGTTCAGCGGCTGATCAAGGAATGCGACAACTCACCCGTCTTTCTTGACGAATGAGCCACGGCACCCGCCGCGGACAAGCCCGGTTCTAACGCGGCACAACTGAGTCCTGCCCTTCAACCACTAGGAAACGCTGATTGGTAGATACCTGCTCAAACACCTGGGGTTCTGTTGCGGGCCAGTGCACCGTGAGCTTGTCGATCACATCATGGCTTCCCAAACCAAGATGGATGAGCGACTCATTCGTACACATGTAACCGTCACCGGCGATCTGCCAGCCCACCCACCGTTGGTTACCTGATTCAATTTCGATTCTGGCGCCAATCGCCTCACGTTCCGAAGTGGTGCCCACAAGCTCGACTTGCAACCAGTTGCCAGAATCACTTTCGTTTTGCAGCAATGCCAGAGGTTGATCAAGGTGATTGGCAAGAAGATCCATTTTGCCATCCCGATTCCAATCAAACATAGCCAGCGTGCGTCCCAACTGAGAACGCTTCCAATAACCGGATAAACTCGCCGAAGGCTGAATTTTGAATCCATTCAGCCCCCCACGAAACAACTGCGGTTGCATGGCGAATGGGATTTCGGCATAGCGTGCATCATAGATATGCCCATTAAGAACAGCGATATCCGCCCAGCCATCGTTGTCGTAGTCGGCTGCTTGAGTTCCAAAACCGAGCATGTCTTTTGAGTTCTCAACCAAGCCAAAACGCAATGCTTCATCCGTGAAGAATCCGGCTTCATTCTGCAGGAAGAGATTCATTGGCTCGTTGTGAAAATTGGTCACACCCAGATCAATGTAACCATTCCGGTCAAAGTCACTGGCAGCAATTCCCATGCAAGCCTGGCTGATGCCCGAGACCCCAATGCTGCAGCCCGAAACCCCAGCAGACTCGACCAACTTCCATCCGGTTTTGCCAGCGTCATCCATGGGCAAACTTTTCCAGAAATGATTCAAGTCGCCATCATTGGAAACAAAGATCTCATTTCCACCCGAATGACCAAAGGTGGTCACAATCAAACCAAACCCGTAATTCGGGCTGGCATTCATGCTGCCGCTTCCGGTCGTTGCGACAGCGTAAGTTCCATCGCCAAGATTTTCAAAGATCCGATCTGAAGCTGCTCGGAAACGCTGCGGTGTGCAGTCCAACCTCTTGTCTTGACACTTTCGTTGGAAGATCAGAGGGTCATTCAAGTAATTCACTTCGATCACATCAGGCAAATGATCCCCGTTCACGTCGGCCAGTCCGATACTGGAAGTCCACCGCGCATCGGATGATTCGATTGCAGCGATGTCTTTACGAAAGGTGCCATCGCCCTGATTCACGTAGACGGAATTCTGCCCGATATTGGCAACGATCAGATCAGTGAATCCATCCTGATTGATGTCACCTGCACAGATGCCCTGGCCATACCTACGATCCGCGACACCAGCAGCTTGCTCAATGGCTTGGAACTCGGCACCAGGCAGTTGCCTGAAGAATTGATTGGGCTCCGAGCTGTCGATTGCCTGCGGATCCCCACCTGTTTGCACTACATAAAAATCGCAAAGTCCGTCCAGATCATAATCAAAAGCGGCAAGTCCACCACCATTGGCTTGGTAAAGAAAGAAGTCCACCTCGTCAGTCGGATACTCACTGGTGAAATCAACATCGACCCCGAGCTGAGCAGCCATGTCGCGAAACGCTAGATCACTCGGTGTCTCTTGACCAGACCCGATCGACGACTCCACCAATTCCATCCCCTCAAGAGTTGGCGTTGGGTACTTGGCAAGATCGATACCCACAAGCCGATCAAAACGTGATTGTAGCACCGCCTCACTGGTTCCCGATTTTTCCCATGCGGCGATCTGATTGAGCCGCTCACTTAGTTGCGAACTTGAACGTGGATCCCCACCCTGCATCTGCACGGCATGTTGATACCACCCCAACGATTCCCAAGGTCGAACCAGCCCCTGCAATTGCTCAGCAATCCACATGACCTGACTTTGATCCGCGACCGACGCAATCCGAAACAATTGATCCAAGGTGGCAAGGTTCTTACGTACAAATGCAGCGAGTTTTCCATCTCCTGTTCGTTCCAAGGCAGCGGCAAGCAATCGCAATGAGGCTCGATCCGTCGGGTCCAGCTTGACCGCTTCTCCCAAAGCTCGAATCGCTTCCTTATCACGACCTGAGCGAACGAGACGCAGGCCGATTGCAGACCAATACTCCGGCTGTTTCTTAGTTTCCGATGTCACGCCTTCAAGCCACTCTTCAAACGCAACCTCATCTGCGGTCTCAGCTATCAAACGGCCGCGAAAAGCATCCAAGGCAGGATGCGAAATCTGCGTTGCCAAGCGATTTGCTTTTTCGAGAGCCGCCTCCACATCTACATCAGCAACCAGCGAGTACCTTGCTTTGCCCAATTCCAGCAGAGTATTCGCTGGGTCCCCCACCACCCCATCTAATGCCACCAACATAAATGGGCTAGCCAACTCAACCAAACTCAATAGTTCGCGGGGCTGCGCGGCATTGAGACGGATGAGATTCACAATGAATGGCCGAGACTCAAATCGACGCCCTTCAGCATTCAACAACTGAGCCATTGTGCGATGGGTCCTTGGATCATCCGGTGCAACCCGAATGGCTTCCTGCAGATCTTCCTCGGCAGCCGCCAGATCACTTGCGCGCAAGTGCCAATCAAATGCCGTCAGCCAATCCTCGACACCTTGGGCACCATTGAGTTTCCCAATTGCTCGAGCAACTCTGGCAGCGTCCGCGAAATTTCCTTGTGATGCATACACCGATGCCATTGTCTGCAACGCAACGCTGTCTTCGGGTGACTCGATCAATACCTGCTGAGCCAACCTGAAAGCTTCATCTGCCTTCCCCTGCTGTAACAGCGTCCAAGCCTGCTGTCCGGAGGCAACTTGCGAACCCCTACTCGTGTCTCGACCATTTGCCCCCGCAATAAATTGACCTCCGCTCGTCCTTTGCTGCGACGTTGACTGTGCCCCCTTCTTGGTATCACAACCGATTGATCCCAAAGCCCAAAAAGAAAGTAACAGAACCCAGCAGGAACATGCTCTCATCCCTAATACATCACCAAGTTGATTCCTGAGGGTGATTACTGGGTTGGCACTCATATTGAAACTCAATTCACTGGCTGGCCTGTGTAGCTAGGCCGTTGCTGAACGCAAACTTTCGCGATGCCACACAGCTGAAGCCACGCAGCGTTCAAGATTATCTCACACCGGCCGACATCATCCCAGACCGGGTTTAACTCATAGCACAATCAATGTCGCCCCTATGCCGCTTACTCACCAGCGAACAGGTCAGAATCTCCCCAGTCCGAAGCGAGCGACAGAAACCAGCGACTCGTTGTTCCAGCGACTCGGTGTTCCAGCGACTCGGTGTTCAGACGCGTCGAGTCGCATGGCTTTTCCCACGCCGCTAAGGCCCTGCAAATCAGCACAGGTTCGGCAACAGATCCCGACCGCCATTCTAACATTCGGACGCAACCTGCGGCGACGTTTTCCGATCTCTGGGACGCTCGAATTGACTCCGTTCCCGCCGACTGCATCAAAATCTCAAAAGTCGATTCGATTGGCTGGTGATAAGGTTGGATGAGGAACAGATACTTGATACCAGAACACCGTGGACTGCTCGCCAGGCGAGCGACGGGCTTGAATCTCGTGGAACAGCACGAGCGATTGCAGGCTTTGGCGGGAAGCGACCATCAGATGGTCACTTGCTTGAACCCCAAACCGGGCATCGTCCACCCAGCTTCAATTAGCATTAGCAGATCGCTAATTTGAACAGAGCCATCGCATCGCTGTGACTGCAATTGATCGTTACAGCCGACAGGCTGGCTCTCTGTGCATTGGCTGCTTTTGCGTTTTATAGCTGCGATTGCATTATGATTGTTCGACTAGAGTCGATC
>Ga0315321_10002581_pt1 | contig 14020 bp, 10 predicted proteins | sample M180m21515metaG_FD_203464 | JGI IMG/M metagenome (GOLD analysis project Ga0315321, IMG submission 203464) | Ammonia-oxidizing marine archaeal communities from Monterey Bay, California, United States - M1 80m 21515 | ecosystem: Environmental > Aquatic > Marine > Intertidal zone | place: USA... | reverse complement strand
ATGGCACCGCGCGTTGCCATGGATATCGCTGATGGCTCGTATGTGAATCTTGGCATTGGTATCCCTGAGCTGATTACCCAGTTTGTACCTGACGGTCGTGAATTTATTTATCACACCGAAAATGGTTTACTTGGCATGGGACCTTCTCCTGAAGAGGGCGCGGGTGAGCCCGAGTTGATTAATGCCGGCAAGCGGCAAGTGACGGCCCTTCCTGGTGCGAGTTACTTTCAACACCCCGATAGTTTCGCGATGATTCGCGGTGGCCATCTCGACCTTTGCGTGCTTGGTGCGTTGCAGGTCGCGAGTAACGGCGATTTGGCAAATTGGTCAACAGGTGGTCCTGATGCGATCCCTGCAGTAGGTGGCGCAATGGATCTTGTTGCTGGTGTGAAATCGGTTTATGTGATTACACAGCATTGCACCAAGACGGGCGATCCAAAATTAATTGAAGCTTGTACATACCCACTCACCGGTCCTGGCGTAGTGAATCGGATTTACACCGACCTTGCTGTTATTGACATTACCGCTGAAGGTTTTCAACTCGTCGAGTTAAGCCCTGGAGTTTCTTTCGAATATGTGGCAGAACGCACCGGCGCAAAGTTGATTCCGATTTCATGAAAGATTCCGAAACAAAACCTAAAAGCGCAGAGCTTTATGAACGCGCGCAAAAAACTTTGCCAGGCGGCGTGAGTCGCAATACCGTTTTGCGTACACCGCATCCGGTTTACGCTGATTTTGCGTCGGGTTTTCATGTGACGGATATTGAAGGTGTTGAGTACATTGATTTCTCTAACAACATGGCCTCTTTATTACATGGCCATGCTCATCCAAGCACCGTTGCTGCCGTAACCGAACAGTTACAGCGCGGTTCGGCATTCATGTTGGCAACCGAAATTGAGGTGCGTTACGCCGAGTACCTGTGCCAGCGTTGCCCCTCATTCGAGAAAATACGCTTTGTGAATTCAGGCACTGAGGCGGTGATGGGGGCGATCAAAGCTTCGCGCGCATTTACTGGTCGTCCTAAGATTGCAAAAGTTGAGGGTGCGTATCACGGGCTTTATGACTACGCTGAAATTAGTCAAACTACGACACCCGAAGTTTGGGGTAGCGAAGATCATCCGCAAAGCGTGCCAGTCGCGTATGGCACACCGACTTCGGCATTGAACGATGTCATCGTGATCCCGTTCAATGACCCTGCGCGGGCGATTGCCATTCTCGATCAGCATAAAGATGAAATCGCTGCAATCCTGCTCGACTTGATGCCGCACCGTGTGGGTTTAATGAAGGCCGAGCCTGAGTTTTTCATGGCATTGCGGAAATGGGCAGACGACAACGGTGCACTGTTGGTGCTCGATGAAGTGGTAACGTTCCGCTCTGAGTTTGCAGGCGCGCAAGCATGGTATGACTGTCAACCTGATTTGACTGCGCTTGGCAAAGCCATCGGTGGAGGTTTCCCCGCCGGTGCTCTCGCTGGTCGCGCCGAGGTTATGGATGTTATGAACCCTCTTGCCGATAAGGTCCTTTTTCCGCATTCAGGCACATTCTCGGCTAATCCCGTGACTTTGACTGCAGGTATGGCGGCTATGGAAGCGTTTGACGAGCAGGCGGTTGAGCGTCTTAATAAGTTGACGCAGCGGCTAGTGGCGGGGCTTGAAGCTGCGATAACGAAGACAAATATCAAAGCTTGTGTGACGGGTGGCGGCTCGATGTTCCGCGTGCATTTTAAAGAGCATGCACCACGTAACTACCGCGAAACTTTTGCTACGGATGAAGAAAACCGTAAGATCAAAGTGCAGCTTGACCACATGTTCGCTTCAGGTTTCATTATGCTGAACACTTGCGCCGGTGTGCTTTCGACTCCTATGGGTGAGACTGAGGTCGATGCTTTTGTGGCGGCGATGGAAGCTGGATTCCGCAAGCTATAGCGCATCATCTTTGGCCTGTCTTGCCTGTGAGACTCGCTATAATAAATCAATGAGCAGTAATCTAAAGTTGTTGATGCGAGCCGCAGTTTTTTTGACTGTCGTCGCCATGACTTTTTTTGTTATGCAAGATGACGATGCCGGTGAGGCTGATGAACAACAAAGTGTCGATCCGTTTGTGCGCTCAGCAATCGGTACTAGTGATAAGCGACAAACAGAATCGTCCGCTGTCGTCGCTGTAGACAACTCGGAAGTCATCGAGTTGCATAATCTCGCGCTAGAGGCCGTCAATGCCAAGCAATATCAAGTTGCTTATGAAATAATGACGCAACTTTATACGCTAGAGGCAAATCCAGAAAACACTATCGCTGTGAATGCTTCGCGAGTTGCCGGGCACTGGGCGAATGTATTACAAGGTCTTTATCGCCATCAAGAGTCGCGAGAGGTTTGGCGCCAAGCTATTGCGTGGCACCATGACAAAGGCCATCCGCAATTGTCGTTGGCGCGATTATTATTGTTGACCGCCGAGGTTGAAGCCGCGCGTGAAATTGTTGATGAAGCTCTCACCGAATTCCCTCAGCATGCTTCGTTGCTGGCATTGCGCGCAGAGATAGCGTCATTGCGCGGCAAGGCTGACTTTGCTGTAGAGATGATGGAGGCGGCTGTTAATCTTGAATCGGAGAACGAGCGTTATGCGCAACGCTTGGTGCAGCTCAAAGTTGAGGCCGAAGCATTCGCAAATTACTTACCCTTATCGACTGCGCATTTCGATAGCTCTTTTGATTCACAAAACCGCAGCATGGTGCGCAATATAGATGACTTGCAGCAAGATCTAGAACGCGCTTGGTCTGAAATTAGTGGCTTGTTGGGTATTCAAAATGAACGACGTATCGTGGTGTTATGGTTAGATTCCAATGACTATAAAGGACAGGCGCCAGATTGGTCGGCGGGTATTTACGATGGCCGTATCCGTGTCGTTGTTGACGACTACCCAGAGCGGCGTCCGCAAATGTTGGCTACCCTGAAACATGAATTGACGCACGCTTTATTGCATAGTACTGGGATTAAGTTCCCGACATTTGTTCAAGAGGGATTGGCCCAGCTTTACGAACCACGCGATGCGGATGTAGTCCGTGATGCTTATTTGCGAGGCGATTTGCCAAGTTTAACCGACCTTCAAGGCAACTGGACTTCATGGACGGATGTGGAGCAAGTGCGCGCAGCTTATGCTTATTCGTTGTCGCTATGTGATTTCGTTCGCGAACGTTATGGCGCAGATTCTTTCGGGTTGTTGTTCGAGAACATGCGAGGCTCTGAGTTGCACGAAGCGTGGCAGGCTACTTTTGGCAACGCCCTCGCGGATAGTGACGCTTTGCACCGCCAGTTTTTAGCGGAGAGTAATTAATGTCTTGGTGATGCGGTCGGCGTCTACCTGGTATGAAGGTAGATGAAGAAATAACCGACACTCTGTGCTTGCCAGAGTTGAATGCACGGCAGCTTTATTTGTTTACGGGTTTGAACGCTCATGAGATATCGGTGCGTTTTGGCTACAGTCTCGAAGTAGCGCGACGACTGTCTGCATCACTGGTGTTAGGCAAACTTGCAACAGATAGTCGTGTTGAGTTGTTGCCTAGTGTAAAAAACGGCGATGACGTGGCTGATTACGTGCGAACTATCATCGGCACTCATAACACCGAGGTGTTTTACGCGTTGTATCTCAATGCCAATGGTCGCATCTTGCATCAACAAGAAATATCTCACGGCTCTCTTTCTGCAAGTTTAGTGCATCCTCGAGAAGTGTTGGTTCCCGGTGTTACGCACCGCGCCGCTGCTTTTATTGTGGCGCATAATCATCCGTCGGGCGATGTTGAGCCCTCGGCTAACGATAAAGCTTTGACGCGCCGCCTAAAGCGGGCGGGTAAGTTGCTTGGTATCGAAATGCTTGATCACATCGTGGTGAGCAAGCATGGTCATTTCAGTTTTTGCGCGCAGGGCCTACTTTGATTGGCGACTATGGCTGGCAATCGCCAGCGCAGTGGGGCCCGCGGCCTCGATACGCAAGATGGTTTGGCCGATACCCGCGAGTTGAGCGCCATCTTCTTTGAGCTGTTGTTCTTCTTCCGGACTGAATCCGCCTTCCGGCCCAACAATTAACAATATGGGTTGGTCACTTTGAGCTACGACTTGGCCAAGCGGTGTCGCTCCTGGGCTTAGGCAAATGCGCAAGTGGTCACTGAAAGTGCTGGCTAATTGCTTGATGGTAAGTAATTCGCCCTCAATCAACGGCAAATCTGGGCGCCGGCACTGCTGACAGGCCTCTTTGGTGATTTTGTGCCAACGGGATACTTTGCTCGGCGACAACTCCTTGCGCCCAACCACGCTTCGTTCGCAACTTAAAGGAATTAGGCGCTTTACACCTAGTTCGGTGGCACGGCGCACTAGCTCGTCGCCACGACTGCCTTTGGGCCAAGCGCTTGCAATGCTAATGTCGGGTAGGTGTAGAAGGGGCCTTTTAATAACGCTTTTCAGTAATAAGTCACTATTTTCGAGTAATTCTGCTGCAACGCCGTCGCCGCTTTGGGGTAAAAGGACAATCTCAGAGCCAACAGCTAGGCGAAGTGCGCGCATATGTCGGCCGAGTTCTGACGGTGCCGTCCATGGGCTATCGCTCAGGACCGGAAGTTGCTCTACAAAGAAGAATCTACTCATGGTAATTAGTAACTGCAGATGATAACACGGATAAGTGTAAGTCTAGTATTTGCTATGAGCATACGCGCTATCGTATGCTTACTTCGCACTTACTGCACCCCTTTCCCTTATGGTTCAAATAGAGATCCACGACGGTCCTGATTCTGGCAAGACGTACGAGCTTGCCCCAGGACACCACTCCGTTGGTCGCGCCGCTACAAATGATGTAGTAGTCGCTTCTAACTCTGTGTCTGGCAAGCACTTGCAGTTATCTGTGAGCGCCGACGGCACAGTCACATTTAAAGATTTAAGCTCGACAAACGGCACTTTTAGCGGTGGCCTTCAGGTCGCCGAGGGTGAATGGTTCTCTGGCTCTGAGCTCAAGCTTGGCGACATTTCATTAAAATTAGTCGACGACAGCGCAGATCACCAACGCCTGCGCGAAGAAGCGCTAGAAAAACCACGCTCTAGCTCGCTCATGAAGGCGATGATGGCATTGATAGTTATTGGCGGCGGCGGCTTTGCTTATTTGCAATTTTTCAGCTCGCCTGCGCAAGCAGTGCGTGTTGTTGATGGCGTTCGGCAGCCTAGTGCGACCACTGAAGTTTCTTTCGATTTAATCGATAACCTTGGTGACTTCGCAGATGCAGAAGATTGGCAGCTTAGTAGTGGCGCTAGTATCAGCAACGGCAAGTTGTCTGCGGCTTCGAGCAAAGCTTCGGCTGGCTTGACCCGAACAGTAGGTATCGATTTTACTGCTATTGAAGTTAAGGCCAACGTGGAGGGCGATGTTTATCTTGATATCGCATGGGGTACCGATGCTAATACAGACCGCCCCTTGGCAATATGGCGCAGTCAAAGTTTATCTTCAACGGCCGTGATGGCGTTGCCACCACTCGCGGACTGGATGAAAGTCAAAGTGCAATTGAGCCCTTATTCGAGTATTAGCGATTTGTCTCTCGAGAGTCATTCCGCAGTTGCTGAATCGCATGAGTTGCCGATGGCACAAGCATTCTATGACGGCGGGAATTTGGCAGTAGTCGCCGATGACGCATTGGCTTTTAGTTTGTCAAGTGGCAGCGGCAATTGGCAGCTCAACGACGATGGGGCTCAATTAGCGAATAGCGCTGCCTCAAGTGTCGTAATGTCCTTCGGCCCAAACTACCTCGACGACAGCACTGAGTCGCGGCTACAAGTGTTTGCCGATGGCGGTCCTATCGTGCCAAGCGCCACCATGACCATCGACAACCCCGCAGGTTTGCTCTGTGGTGCTAAAGTGAATAGCTATTATTTCAACTTTGATGGCGCGTCAAATGTTATGGGTAACCTCGTGAGTTTGCGCATCAATGGTTCTCCCGAACTGTCCTTCTTGTGGAATTTACAACAGCCATTGACTAACGCAGCTCTAGAAATGCAGAACATCGAAGATGCCTTAGACTCCAATGACGATAAGGGCTTATTGCTATCTTGCCAGACATTGTTGCGCTATTATCCGCTCGACGAGAAGCATGTGATCCGCGCTAGAGAGTTAATTGGCGCCACCATGACTCGCGGACGCAATGAATTGAGCGATTTAAAACAACGAGTTAATGGTGCGCTTTTAATTGGCGCCGCAGAGGTGATGCTTGAGTTGAGCGAGGTTGCAATGAAGTTAAGCAGTAGATTCGCTGGCACTGAAATCGCGGTTGAGGCCGACCACGAAGCTCAGTTTTTGGTAGATGGCGTTGGTCAAAGATCAGATAAAATCAAACAGTCTCAGCTTGATTACCATAATCGAGTAGCTATTGCGCTCGAGAGCGTTTATCCCAATATTTCGGCGTGGCTCAAGGAGGTCAAGTAATGGCTACAGGTTCTGCGTTAGATTTAGGCTCACATCGCGTGCGTTTTGCTTCGGCTAAAGCGGGTAAAAGCGAAGTAGAACTGTTGCGCTACATGAGTGGCGCGTCTGAGGGTGGCGAAAGCTCTGCGGAGGCAGCTCAAAGCATGTTTGGCGGTGAGGTAAAGCGTGGCTCCACACTACGCGTTGGTTTAACTGGCTCTGATTTGATGATGCGTTATCTGCCGGTACCGCGAGTTGAGGATTGGCGCCTCGAGCGCCTAATGGAATTCGAAATCCGTGAAATCGAAGAGCGCTCTGGCGCTAGCTTGGCTTCGTCTTATAACTTGTTGCCAGTTCCGCAAGGGCAGGATGATGAAGAGACGATGTTGCTTGGCCTGGTTCGCGAAGATTTTCTCGACGAGACCATGGCGCAGATGCCATCAGTGTCAGTGCAGGCCTTTTCGCCAAATGCGATTGCTTTGTACAACGCATACCTCGCGCTCGGCGATCACGAACCTTGTACCACCTTGCTTGCAAGTTTAGGTAACGGGACCTTAGATCTCGCGTTGGTTAGCGGAACAGAGTTGTATTTTGCGCGCTCGGTGTCCACTGCTTTAGCTAAACGTAACCAGACTTTGGCTACTGCACTAGGAATTAACGAGTCGCAAGCTGAAACATTGATTCACAAGCATTGCGACCTAGGGCTGGCTTTGCGTACTGTGCAGTCGACCGATGTCGACCGCGTTACTCGCCCACTGTTGCCCATGTACGAGTCGCTGCCGACACTGTTGTCGGGTGTAGTGACTTTGTGTAAGGCGCAAGCGCGCCTCAGCGAGCTAAGTTTAGATCGCGTGTTGCTGACGGGCGGCGCTGCCGACACCAAAGGGTTAGTGGATTTTTTGGCCGACCGCATGCGCGTCGACGTCTCGCGCTGGAATCCATCAGAAATGATTGAGATTGAAGCGCTTTCAGATGCTGAGGCCCGGCAGTTAGAGGACGATGGTTGTGCTGCTACAATCGCAATAGGATTGGCCTTGGGCGCTGCTGATTCAAATTTATATGCCTTAGAAATACTCACTTCCGATGCAAAGAAGAAGCGTGCCTTCGCCGAGCGTGGCATCTTTCACATTCTTATGGGTGTAGCAGCAGCCGCTTATATCGCTCTCAACTTAATCGTGATGGGTGGCCTAGCTGACGATGCCGAAGCTGTGTCGCGCAAGATGCGCCAGACTCAGCAGAAAAACGAGCGTAATCATCAGCAGGCTCTAGATCTAATTGGAGAAATTAACGAGCGAACCGTCATCTTTAGTGATTTGCGTAATCGTCAAGCAATCGGTGATAGCGCTTATAACTTCATGAACTATCTCGAAAACAATTTGCCATCTAGCTTGTGGGTTGAGTCGATGTCGATTCAACTAGACGATGGAAAAGACTGGGGTCGCGATGGGGAAAAAATACCAGTGTTGTCCGTTAACGGTCGCGCCGAAGAAGACGTGCGTGGAGCGACGGCTGACTTCTCGAGGTTTCATCAGCAGTTTGCCGCTGTTATACCTGGGGGTGAATCTGCGGTCAGGCCGTCGCAAAATCCGCGTGGTAAATCACTAGAGTGGTCCATAAAGGCGCACTTGTTAAATCCAATTGAAGAAGCCGCCGGCACGGAGGATGAGTAAATGAATATCGACGCATTTTGGCAAGCTAATCGTAAGTTCATTATCGGACTTGGCGCTGGCATTGTTGTTTTTTTCATTTTGCTGGCCGTTGTCGCGGGCGGGGCAAGTGACCGCTTCAAGGCCGCATCGATTTCGGTCTCTCGCGCCAAGAGTGCCGAGTCTAGGGCTTCGCAGTACTCTGTCTCGCAAGTAAGAGAGTTGGAGGAAACTCTTGGTCAACTTGACGCCGATGTCGCAGAATTGACCGACGCGGCATTGCCACCGTATCGTAAGCGCTTCCGAGTTCCTGTTGGTGTCTCACCTGCATCTCACTACATCGCCTTGACGGGAGAGCTACGCGATGAATTAATTGGTTGGGCTCTGCGCCATAACGTTAATGTCGATGAAACCTTGGGTTTGCCCCCAGTGTCACCGTCACAACCTCTCGCGATAGAACAACATTTACGTGCGTTAGATGTCATCGACCGTGTGGTACATTTGGCCATTGATAATGGCGCTAGCGAAATAGATAAGATTCGTATTTCTCAACAGCGCAGGGTGCGTAGTGGTAAGAAAGCTTCTCCACTGCTGATAACTCCGCTGAGCTTAGAAATAACCTTTACGCGCGTTTCGGTTACCCCATTTCTGCGTGCAATGATGATTAGTCAACAGGGTGGCAACTCTCTAGGTGTTGTCTCTCTCGAAGTTCTGCCGCCAAATCAGAAGAAGAATGAGCAGCGTATTGTTATCGATTTCGAGATTGCTGTTTTGCCTCAAATCACAAAGGAGCTCGAATAATGAAAAGAGAACCCATCGTTTTTATTATTGTGCTGGCGATTCTAGCACTAAAAGTTTCATCGCTACTTTCGGAAGAGGTGAGCAATAGTCGTGTGCGCCCGCGAACTAAGCCTCTCGAGTTGACTGCGCAGGGTGCCGCAGATTTAGTTGAAGGCATCGCAATAGATAAGCATCAGCGAGATTTGTTCTTGCGCCCTTCTGCTGATCAGCCGTTGCCAATCTTGACGATTCCTTCTCCGCCATTGCCTGGGCAGTCGGTGTTGCTGCCGCCACCTTCGCCAAATCCGGGTTCGCATGTGCATAGTTTAAGTTTGTTCGTCCGCCCGATCGCTTTATCCGGTTCAGTGGGTTCTGCTTTGAGCTCCGGTGATGAAGAGATTACCGACGATAGTGGTGTAGCTTTTGACGGTGAAATAGAGATAGACCCTACTACGCAGTATCGCGCTGAGTTCGACCATATTCGTTTAAATGCCGTGACGACTCTTTATGGCCAAATAGTTAATGAAAATCGTTACGAGTTAAAAACGGGTGACACGATAGAGTTCGTTCAATACGATGTCAATAGTAGCCGTGCTCGCTATAGCGTTCTTCCGTATCTTGAAGACGAGTATCAGTCATTCGGTTTCGCTGAGAATCTGCACAATAAAATAGAGCTAGATTACCGTGCGCAATTAAAGGGCATGTCCGCTGGCTCGCTTTCGCAAGTCGCGGTGTTTATTGATTGGCTATTGTCGAATGGTATGTCTGAGCCTATTGCGTTTGACTACGCTAAAGATTTGGCGATGCGTTCGTCGAAATTAGGGCCTGATGATGGTCAAAACTGGTTGACTGTTGCTAAAACGTATGAGGCGACTTTAGATTACGACCAAGCCTTTACGATTTATTCCTTAATGGTAGGGGTTGAGGTTGTAGGGGAGTTTGCGAATGAGCTCCTCGAAAGCGGTCTGACGTCTGGACGTTTTGCTCATATGTCAGCACCACGGGTCGCGATGGGAATGGTCTTACAGAAACTAAACTTGCATGTCGCTGCTCGTCAGCAGTTTGAGTTAGCCATGGATGTTTCTGATGGTACTTCCTATGCGCCGATGGCCTTGGGGCACGCTCTGTTGCTGGAAGGCTCGTACTCTGCCGCTCGCGAAAATCTTCAACGTGCTTTTAACAAGCAGGCTAATCGCAGTAACGAGCTCGCTTTAGAAAACGGAATCAGTCTAGGGCTGTCGATGCTTGCCCAATCAGATTGGGTAGCTGCTGCCGAGCAGTATCAAAATGTTATTGAGTTGGCAGCAGACAAGTCTGACTTTGTTGCTCGTGCAGAGGCTGGTTTAGTGGCTGCTCAGTATTTAAGTGGAGATTTTGCAGTTGCTCAGATGACAGCAGAAGAGGCTATTATCAATGTCGGAGCCACGCCGCAATTGCTTTACTTGCGCGCCATTACTACGGGTGCTAACGGTGGAGATATAGGTGAAGTGATCGCCGACTTGAATGCTGCCGTGGTGGCTCAACCGCTGGCCGCCGCCGATTATCTTGCGGCACTGGCCTTCTACGCAGATGTAGCACAAGACACCATTGCTGCTGAAAGCGCATTGTCCGCCGCCTTAGAGCAATCGCCGAACCATGTCTATGCCCGTTACTTGCAGGCCTTTAGGGCAGCAAGGAATGGAAGCCTGTCCGCCGAAGCAGACTACAAGTCTTTGGTTGAAGACAATCCCAATAGTGCGGCAATGCTCGCAGCTTATGCTTCGGTACTGATTGATCAGGACGAGTATGGACAGGCGAACGTGGCATTCACGCGGATAGATCTACAGCTTTCTGAGCAAACTAAATCTGCTGCTCGAGCTGCTGCCTGGGCCAATGTGTATCTGCGTCAGGGAATGAATTTGTTGAGCTTGTCAAAGTACGACGAGGCCTTGTCGTCTTTTGATTACGCTCTTTCGCTAGATGACAAGTTGCATGCCGCGCGTAATGCACGGGCGATCGCGATGTACGCTACGGGCGAACTTGATGTGGCGGTTGCCGAATTTTCATACTTGCAAGATGCCTTGCGTGACGAGCTCGAAGATGAACAATACCTTTACGCATCGTTGTGGCAAGCGCGCATGCAAGAGCACGATAAGTTGCGCCGTTGGGTAGACGACTTTAGTGCCGAGCGTCTGCGCCCAGGCTGGGATCTGCAAGATGGTGCTCGCGCTGGAATTTCGCCACGTCACACTAATGAGTCATTAGTCATTAAGGGGTCACATGCAGCCGCTGCACGAACTTCTGTTTCTCGCTTCGTACCCGGCATTGCATTCCGTAGCTTTGCTGCCGAATTAAGTATTGGTAACGATCATCGTGGTAGCGCCGGTGTAGCTATCGCATTAATGAATCGCTCTAAGAAGAACTGGTCCTTTGAGATCGAGCGTAACCGCGAGGGAGACCTAAGTTACACGGTTAGTCGCGGCACACGTTCAGAATCAAGCAACCTTGGAGTGAACATTGCACCGAATATCCCGATGACGGTTAGCTTTAGTCTCGACCGCGAGCCCAAGCAACCTGTGTTGACTGTAAAGGTCAACAATACCGTGGTTTACTCAGAAGAAGCGGTGGGGCTACGCAATCCGACAGGGAGAATGGCGTCTTCGTTCTTCGCTAAAACGGCTCACGCTTTGCCTGTAGACATCAGTCTCGATAATGTTGAACTGATTTACGCACAATTATAATGAAAACACAATCTGGTTTTACCTTAATGGAGATGATGGTGGTGCTTGTCATCATCGGAATTTTGGCCGCTGCTCTTTTCCCTAAAATCAGTGGTCTTCCCGCGCAAGCGAAAGTTCGGGCGGCTAAATCTCGTTTAGATTCGATTAGCGCCGCTATCGAATCTTACCGTACTACCGAAGGCGAGTACCCAACGGATTACTTGCCAACAGGTTTGGCCTTGAATGGTATTAATAATCGTTCCGAGGCTTTATTCCTAGCATTGTTTGATGCGGAATATACAGGGCAGCGTCCGAGCGAAGAGTGGTTGGTGAATACCGATAACGACGAGGCAACGCGCAACCTAACCGCGCTAGGTACTCGTGACCTGTTTGAGATAGGCGATGCATGGGGCAACCCAATTGTTTATTTTGATAGTTTGCATTATGGTGATCGTCGCGTAACTACGGTAATGCGCGACATCGAATATGGCGACGAGAACGAAGTCGTACCTCATCGTAATCCTAAGACCGATTCATATTCAGCGCCAAATTCATTTCAATTAGTGTCAGCGGGTCCTGACGGCGAGTTTGGTACCGACGACGATATCTATTCCTTCAAACAATAGCGTGCGCCCACAGCCTTTTTCAGCAGCATTCACCTTGTTAGAGCTCATGGTGGTGATGGTGTTGATTGGTATTGTTGCTGGTGTTGGTATGTCAGGCTTTGACCGCATCGAACCGGGCCGCTCAAGCATGCAAGCTGCCGTTGAAAACTTTATTGAGTCTAGTCGGGATAGAGCACGAGCGTCTAACCAAAATGTAGTGGTAAGCTTGCGCGCCGAAACGGAAGAAGAACCCGCGCGTTGGCAACGCATGGTTTTTCGTAATGTGTTCGAAGCTACCTTCGAAGATGCGGCTGCTGTTCGTGAGCAAGTGCTCCTCTCTGGTCAATCGCAGTTGCAGGTCGCAGGCCGCCTCGGGGCTTGCCTCGACCTTAGTGAAGGCGGAATGGGAATTGTTAATGGTCGCGGCACCCCAAACTTGAGCAACGGTTTCGTCATTGACTTCGATTGCTTTCCTGCCGACGTGGCTGAGGGCAATATGTTGACCTGGCCGGGAGTCGTAAGTATCAAGCAGTTACGCAATGGTGTGTTGCAGTGCCAAGTGCGCGCTGGTGATGGCGAATTCTTTAGTAACATCACGATTGATAGTCCACCGGCAGCATTACGGGCTTTGCGCTGGCAGCACTTGCGATTGATCGCGGCCAATGGTCAATGTCAGTTGCAAATCGATGGCAAGCAAGTGGCATCAACAATCTTGCCGAAATATTTGTCAGCCTCTCAAGACACGCCCTCTTTTGGTGATATCGATAGAGCTTGGTATGGCAAGATAGACGAGTTTTATGTGCAAGCATTACAAGCGGAACTTGGGCCTGTTGTGCCGGGCGATGTGCAAATGGTCTTGTCGAGTCCAACGATTGTGTTTAATCGCTTCGGCGCTCTCGACGACTCACACAGCGAGAATGTTTTGGTGCGCGTAGAAACTTTCGGCGAACTGCTTTCTAACTTTATTATTGGTCGCTTTTCACAAGAGGTGGCCGAATGAAGTTGATACCTGTTCGTAGCTCATCGCGTTTAGTGCAAAGTGGCGCCGCGTTGGTAATCGTATTACTGTCATTGGCTTTGTTGTTCTCTCTCGGAGTTCCTTTTTTGTTTGCGAGCCGCCTCCGTTCGGACTCGTCAAACGAGGCGCTGTTTCGTGTGCAAGCGCGAGTCGCAGTACAGTCGGCATCTAACTACATTGCTTTTGAGCAGGTGAAAACTCATCCGGCTGTAGACATCACGCCGCTATACGATTCTGCCGACGAGTGGAACGGCAGTTTGCTGGGTCCTTTGCCGCAAAGCATCGGTGAGAGCTTTAGTCGGACGCGCGAATCTTGGGGCGTAGAGATTGAAAACATGCAGTCAAAAATTTCTTTGGCGACTGCGCCAACAATGCTTCTGCAAAACGTGGTGCACCCGTGTTTCTTGACTGCTGACGTCAGTCACGCTGAAACGCAACTGCCGGTTACTTCAACGACGGGATTCCCCGACAGCGGCATGTTGTTGATATCAGGTGCCTGGGTTGTATATGGTGACAAGAATGCCAATACCTTTTTGAAGGTAGAGGGCGCTCTCGAACCGCCCGACGATGTCGATACTACTCGTTTCCGCGAAGGACGTTTTGTGACCGACCCGCGAGTGCAATCCATATCCTTGTCGAATATCGGAGTTGACGGCTTTGCTCCACCTGAGTTTTATGCCGACGCGCTCGAGTTTGATTTCGGTAATCCTGATAACTTATTGCCGCAAGCCGATCGTGATTATTTGCAAGAACTCACTTGCCTGAATAGCGGAGTTTACGGCGCTGCATGGTGGCAACCGGCATCATTCATGAACCGCGAAATAGATATTGAGCAACCCGATG
>Ga0315321_10002580_pt1 | contig 14023 bp, 6 predicted proteins | sample M180m21515metaG_FD_203464 | JGI IMG/M metagenome (GOLD analysis project Ga0315321, IMG submission 203464) | Ammonia-oxidizing marine archaeal communities from Monterey Bay, California, United States - M1 80m 21515 | ecosystem: Environmental > Aquatic > Marine > Intertidal zone | place: USA... | reverse complement strand
ATGACTCTGGATTTGTTGATATACCAAAATCACCTTGATATGTAGTTGCCGCACCGATCACAGCAGTGCTTGCCACAACTTGAGAACTACCATCTGCATTGAAAAGCAGGTCTCTATTAGCCTCTGCTTTTAATACTTTATCTTCACAGAACATAACTAATCTATTGTCTCTAGCTTTAAGCGCTTGTATACTACCGTGTGATGGATTAAGCTCTTTAGTAATAGCTTCACCTGCAATAAATTGGTTTGTGTTATTTAATCCTGATATAGAGTTGTATATGCCAGACCAAATTATACCGTGCTTTCTTCTATCTGACTTTAAATCTTCACCGGCAACGGTTGCAGAAGCTTTAACACCATTATCCATTTGTGGCGCGTTAAAGTCATCACGTATCCTATCTGACTCTACACCATTGCCAAAACACCAGCAGTTATTCCAGTTAAGTACGTGTGGTTGAACTGCTATAGAATCTTCTAAACCATCGGCCGTAGTACCTTTAAGCCTAAGCGTTGTATCTCCTTCGTTCCAACTTAAATTGCCAGTGTTGTTTGTTTTAAGATTAATGCAATAAGAGCTATTGTATTTTTTAAATTGAACTGACGTTGGAGTTTGAACAATTAGACCAGCGTTAGGTCCTGGGTCACCAAGAGCTGGCGTGAATTCAATTGTGTTTTCATTTGCCCAACCTGTAACAGTGTGAGTTATAAAGTTATATGCTACAATAGGTGGATTTCCAGGCCCAAAACCCGTACTTGTAACAAGAACTTCTTTACTGACAAAAGTAGAACCTATAGGTACTAACTCTTCTTTAGTTTTATTATTTAGTACTAAAGGTATTTGAGGGCTAGCTTGGTAATATACGTCTAACTCGGCTGCCTCTCTTGGTTCAGTCTCCCATACAGCCGCATTTTGAGCGTACGTATCGTCTATGTCTGTGAACGGAACTAATATTTCTATAGTATCAAGGTCCCCAGTCATGTCGTGTTTTAAAGCTCTTCTAAAATTTTCATCTGGACTATCAAAATCCATACCGTCAAACAGTGCTGGGTCTGTGCCGTGGATAGGGTTGTAATTATATACCCCGTCAGTACCTATAGGTGGCGTTACGACTATAGTCCATCGCTGCCTTCTATTCGTTTTATGGAACATCCTATCAACGTTACTTGCTAAATAGTTTACAATACCAAAACCACCATCATTTATATTCGTGTGGCTAGGGTTCCATCTAGCAGTATTTGGAAAGTTAATATTCCCATCGTAAGCATTTGCTCCACCGCCTGCACCATTTTGATTTCTAAATGCACTAACTGTATAAACTGTTTGGTTTGGATCTCTTTTAAATCTAAATCTAGTTCCTGGAGTAACAAGTTTTGTTATAAACGCGTTAGCTAATATATTCAGCGCGTCTTCTTCATTGGCTATCCTTCTCTTGCGCTGTTTACCAGAGGATTCAAAAGAGCTCCATGAGATGTCTAAGAAAGATTTGTTAGGATAATAACCGCTCCATACGCCCCTGCTTGGCATACCCCTACTCTGGTTAAAAGGTGTATGTGGCTCTGCCGCACCATCGTAGTTATCAGGCAAAGCAGCGTCGTTACCATAGCCAACATAATAGTCAGCGTAATCAGAGGCTAGAGAATGCCAATCGTAGTGAAGTCCATCTGGGTTTGTGTCCGCGTCGTACTGATTGTTTGCTGGATCGTAGTTTGAAGCAGGTTGAACATGGTCGGAAGAATTAGTATCGCCATATCCAGGGTCATCAAAACTTCCTTGCCCCGTCCACGTGTAAGCACTAGCCCCATCGATAAAAAACACGCCGCTGTCATGTACACCCTCCCAAAAACGTCTTGCGTTAACTGTCATAGAGTTTGAATCACTCTCTTTACCGTTCAAACCAAACACAGGATGCGTAGCGATATCGCCAGGCGCAGTCCAAGTGTACGGACCTCCAGCATCATAATCACTAGCGTCGTAGTTACTTACGTTTGGTATAGTATTCCAATCATACTCAGTTGAGTGATTTGTATTGTAGGGATAGTTATAGTGGCTCCAATTAATATTAGAAGTCCAATCACTATTATCGTATGAACCGGCGTCTGTGAGGACGTCACCAGCTCCAGATCCACAATTGTTGTATCCGTGAAAAGGGTCGTGAGGTATCACGCCATCTACACCTGGGCTCGCAGTACCATTACCGCCATCCTCTTGCGTTCGTGTAGCCCAAGTTCCGGCGTTAATATAAGCATTATTGTTTATATATCCTAAATCCCAAGCTCCCCATATAACTAAGTCTGTAGTTATACCAGTCGTAACGTAGTTCTCTAGTACGCCGTCCTTATATATTTTAACAAAAAACCTACCATCAAACTCTGGTTTGTTTTCTACTTCAAGAGCATAGAGGCTTATAGTAGTGCCTGCTTCAATACCCGTAACTGTGCCGTCAGTACTTGCAAAAGAAACATCGTCGCCAAATGGATCTGCTAAAGTTATAACATACTGCGTGTCAACGAGATTTATACTAGACACTTGGTACAACTCAGTCATGTTTTCCCCTAAAGTAACCCGCAAATAAAGCCTGTCCGGTAAATCATCGGTAAACGAGGAACCAAAAGTGCTATCAAAAACGCTTTGTATGACTCCTAAAGCTATTTGGTTAGGTAAAGGAGCGCCGATAATATCATCATTAGCACTGCTGGAAACCACAGCCCCAAGAAGTTTTCTAGTGCTTTTAATGTCGTCTGGTGCGTTAGCTTCAATAGCTAGTATTCTGTATTTAGTTTTCTCAGTAACAACACTGTCAGATCCATGTGCTTTTTTAAGTATTAAAAAGTCTTCTTCTACTAGCTTATTTCTATCATTAGAATTAAAAGACAGCCATATATTACCATCAGACGCGCTATACCACCTATCCATGGTTAGAGTGTAGTACTCTACAGACGTCTCCTTAACATAGTAAGAGTAATAGTCAGCCCACTCCGGAGGAGCAACAGCCTCTAAAGAGGCTTTTATTCTGTTTCTAGTTGCTGAATTTATTTTCTCAACTCTAAATACAGCTTCTTCATTTGTAATAACAGGTGTTTCTCTACCAAAAGAATCGCTGTAAACAACACCTAATTGATAGTCTCGCATAGACTTTACTGAAGGAAGCGCATAATCGCTATTATAATCTTCAGCGTAAATGCCAGCTTTAATTTTTGGAGGTATACCTATGTCGTAGTTTTGAAGATAATTACCGTATATAAGTCTATTAGCAGATATCTCTTGAGCTAAAGCCCTTCTAGGCACATTGTCATATGGTCTTATCAACTGATTAGACGGTACAACAGCGTGTATCATATCTGTTGTCATAGAAAACTCGCCTCTTTCAGTAGAGTCATTAGATAAGCTTGGCCAAGCTGGAGATCCCATTGAAGGTTTTATTGTATCTACTACGTATACAACTGGGTTGTTAGTTTCTTTATACAGTATATCTATTTCAACGATATCTTGTGGAAACGCATCTTCTTCAGGGTGATAGTCTTTTATCGTTAATCTTCTTAACTGATTAACCATTCCAAGATTATGACCTCTATTAGCCATGTACTCATAGTCATCAGCTAGAAAAGCTATTTCACTAAATGGTGCAAACGGTGAGTATTCTCCGTCTGTGTACTTGTATCTATAAGAAAATCTAGGAAATTTAAAATTAAAAAGCGGATCTTTGTCTTCTAATTGAGCGCTCCATGTAGTAATTCCTGATTCAAAACTAGTAGAAAGTACTTCAATAGTAAAAGTTGGGTTTGATACTAAGTTAGAAGAAGTTTGAGCTGGAGGTATAGCTGTAACTACAACTCTTACGGTAGGTACTTCGTCGGTAAACTCATCGTCTAAATTTACATATGACGATAATATTAATATGTCGTTTACTCTAAAATCCACTGGACTACCAAACGTTATAGTTGTCTCGCCGTACTCACCAGTAGTTGCTGATTCCGAAAAAGTAGCGGTACCAACTCCTGTAGAAACATTCTCTACACCAGTAACAGGATTAATACGTATATCACCTGTTCTAAACATATCGAGTCTCACAGGTGTTTTAGGTGCCCTCTTAATTACGGTAACATGTTCTAAACTGGCGTATACAACTTTATTACCCTCAGCATTAGTTACAACGTGGTAGTTTCCATTTTCATTTTTTACAACAAGTCTAGTGTGAAAGTATGGCGTATCGCCCTCAAATATATTATCGTTAGGATCTGCCGTAGCGCTGTCTATACCACCATTATCTGCTCCATTTAAGTAGGTTGTACCTCCACTACCATAGCATGATCTTTTTATGTTTACTTTTTTAGGCTCATGTACGTTGTCAGTAAAGTATAAGTAGTCATCTACTATGTTTATACCTGTAATTAAAAAGTCTTTATGAAACTCTAAAACAGGATCAGCAAAAAACCTTATAACTTCTCCAGCATTAACACTTATCTCTTGATCAACAGTGACTAACCACCTATTAGTATCCGTGTCGTACTGAATGTTGGTTACCTTAACATCATCACCAAGATTATAACCCGTAGTAGTTGTGGCTATATTCATACCTATACGTATGCATGTCTGGTTATCAGCAACACTTGCGCCTAGAGCTATATGGAATGTATTTTCACTTTGGGTGGCAAGATACACCGTTGTCGCTACTCTATATATGTCTACAAAAACATACTTATGCCTTTGCCTTATAGTATCGTATTCAAGTATGTAATCCCTAGCTATACTTCTTTCGTAGTTAGCATTCGACGAAGACAACCTTGCGTCTACACCATCGGTTACAAAGTAATATATTTTGTCTGTTGGAGGGTTAGCTATAGACCCTACACACACGGCTCCATTACTATTAACACCGTAAACACCGTCTACATTTGCTAAATTAGTTATTACAGTGTCATGCTTTTCGTTGCCAAGCAAACTCTGCACCACACCAGCATCATCACTATCTGATGTAGAAACCTGTATATTTGTTGCATCTCTATATTGTCCATTAGGCACTAACCTTTCATCAAGGTCTTTATTCATAGCGCCTACAGAAAACTTACGACTTAGCTCTGCCATATTAGTGTTTAATTATTTTAGATGATCCTCTAAGTATTTGAGTTAATTCTTCTAACTTAACGTTTGAAAGCCTTAACTTGGCTTTTCTAGTTTCAGCAAATCTTTCTTTCTTTATTAACACAAGCATGTTAGGATCTGAATCTTTGCGCGCAGACAAAACTCCGTAAAGTATATGCTTGTATATAGCCTCTTCTGCTAATTTCGGTACATAACTTTCAGCTAGGTTTATTGCAGAAGTAGCAGCACTTGTAGATATTATACCATCGCTTATGTATCTTAGCACTAAAGTTTTACCTGCTACATTAGAGCTAAAGTGAAACTTACCTTGATCTTCGTCAATATAAAAACTACCATTAGCTTGAGCTCTTTGAGGGTCAATACCATATCTACCGCCTACCAATTCACCATACTCATCATCCATGTGATCTGAATCTACAGACCCTATATCTAAAGCTGTTTGTGCTTTATAATTATCCCATGTCGTAGATAACTCATCATCAGCTAAATCTGTGTCACTTTCAGGCTCTGGAAAAGCGCCCGCGTCTGTAAGCAGTGGAGTTATATCTCTAGGGTTAGAAGTTTTACTTGTTGGATATAAAACTCTCTGTATGCCATTACTATCGCTCCAAGATACGCTTACATAATTAACGTAGTCAATCGGCATAATCATAACTAAAGTAGAAGGCACTACAATCTCCCAGTCTTTTGTGCATTTTAAAGTATCGTAGCTTAGCTCTTGTAAGCCTCTAATCGCATGAAACGTTATATCTGCAAGAACAACGTTCTCACATAGTTTACCTTTTCCAACATAAGTAGCGCTAAAAGAATCTATAATTTCCTCGAGACTTATTTTAGCATACGAACCGTGATTACCACCGTCTACGTAATACTCGTGGTATCTATCTATTGTTACTCCCATTTAATTATTGATTTTGAAGTTGTTGTTCTCCACTTGCTGCTTGAAAGCTTAGTGACGTTAAATCTGGATTGTTCATCACTATACCAGCAAGCGCTAGTATATTACTAACTAGAGTGTCTTCTTCTGATATATGCAACTCAAAGTCAACGGCTGTATTAGCGTTAAATAAAGCTTTGTTATTAACCACCACATACGCCCACTCGACTGATCTAGGCGTGCAGAAGCATTCTACAGTAACGTCACTTGTTACAGGATCAACACCACCATCATACACTTGTATATCTTCACTAGTAGTTCTACTATCACAATATATAGGAGCTCTACCAGCTGTAGTAGCCATGTGCCTAGTTGAATTTTTCAAGCGTTGAGCTTCAAACACACTTACTTTTTGACACGGCTCGTTACCAGATAATACCACACCGTATTGAAAAACTGGTCTAGCTACAGATGATATAGTTCCATTTACCGGAAACGTAGTACCACTCGTCACTGTTTGGAATATAGAAAAAGGTGATAGCTTTCTCGCTAACAACTCATCTATATCAGTCTCGTCTGTTTCATTTGTTCTATTTGGCTCTTTTCTATTTCGTAAATTCTTAGAGTAAAAGTAATTCTCGAATATACCTATTTGAGCCTGATTGGCAAGCAAGTTAAACTCCTGTGGAGTAATATAACCTCTTTGTTCTTTATTTGCAAGAGCTAATACTCTTTGATAAACTGTATCTACACTTACTGCCATAATTCGTTTTTTATAGTTTAGTGACCACCCCGAAGGGTGGCCACCCAACTAAGTGATTATTATTTTAATCGTTTTTCTACATTGGAGTATACCTCCATACCTTCATCAGTCTTAAACCAAGAGGCTAAAGCTGAATACGGGTGTTCGTCAAAAGGAACAGTCATGAGCTTTCTATTGTTAGATGCCCAAGTAAATGTTCTTTGATCAGATGATAGCTTAATGATACCTGTTTCTACTGCTTTAATACCAAAGTTTCTTAGCATAACATTGTCATCATCAAGCAACTCTAAGAACAGAATAGGGTTTCTCTTAGCATATAGTAACAAATCACGTTTAAGTTCCTTAGAACTCATGTCTGATACCTTAGAACCCATCTCTACTCTTAATACAGCCTCTGCCATATCAACATCTAAGTTCATAGCTGCGTTTAACGCCTCTACTTCCATTTCAAGATATTCAATTTGACTAGCTGCTTTAGCTACTGGCTTTTCTTCATAGAACATTGTATCTTTATCTGGGTGGTATAAAGAAAGAAGTTTCTGCAAAATTACTTTTTCTTTTTCTACTATAAGCATACCAGATCTAAACACAATGTGTTCCATTCTTTGATCGCCTTTCATCTCGTCGACAAATACAGTTCTCTGATTAGAACAGTACTTTAGTTCTCTTTCATAACCTTTTTCTTCGTCGAACCAATGTATGTTAGCGCCTTTGATAGATCTTGATAAAGGCCTTTTATTCCCTTTCAGCCTGTATATTCTATCTTTAAGTTCCCAACCGTCACTTAATACTTTATTCTTTTTTTCAACTCGTTTTGGTTTAGGCTCTACATAAATTTCTTCAGGAGCTTCTTCAACCATAACCGTTTCTTCTACTAGAGGTTCTTCTATTACCTCTTCTTTTTTTGTTTGCTTTTTAGCCATAATATAATATAATAAAAAATTAATATAAAACTACCCCTCCCGAAGGAGAGGTAGTTTCACCAAATATAATCTTACTTCATCAACATGAAGTTGTTCGCACCTTGTGTTACGAGACAACGCTCAGACAAGTAGTGAACTTGCATTGCGTCAAGAGCTGAAGTCTGTGCTCCAACTGAACCAGTAACCCAAGTCTTCATTTTACGGTTATCCGTTTGAGAAGCTCTGTAACGAACGTGTAGGAAAGGACGCTTAAGGTTCTTGCCTAAGTTCTGATCGTATACTGAAGATACACCCGCTGGAATAATAACCCCACGGATAGCAGCTGATGTAGCAGCTGCATTGATACCACCACGAGTTGCTTTATCATTTAAGTAACGGAAGTCAGACTTGTAGAAGTCGTAAGATCCGCGACGGAATCCAGAGAATCCTAAGTTAAGAGCCATGTTCTCGTCGTTAGAGAACACCCCGTAAGAAGTACCGCCAGCACCGTAAGAATTCATAGACGCAAGCATATCATCCATAGCTAAGCTAGTAGAGCGATTTACAAACATCATATTCTCCTCAATAGCACCTTGCTTGTCAAACTCAGCTAGGATAGCATCGAACTCAGCTAGGTCAGTAGCAGCGTTAACACCAGTTACACCAGATGTTACGTTTCCACGAGACTCGATAGCCGCGAATAAACCTTCAGTACCAGCGCCGTTTGTTCCTGCGTCAGCAGAACCACGGATTTGCTTATCAGCGAAACCGATAACTGAATTAGCCCCAGTCTTCTCAGACTCAAGCATAGCCATCTCTAGGTAATCCGCGAAACGAGAGCGAGTATCGCCCTCAGCTTTTAGGTACCATAAGTAACCGTTCTGTCCAGCTTCACCTGTAACCTCCACCCAGCCAATCGCTGATGCGTCAGATCCAGAAACTTCGTAGTAATCTTTCATAATAATTGGCTTATTAGAAAAAGACTTGAACGAAGGCTTAATAGCAGTACGTCTTTCAGCGCTGTGTGTACCAGTGAAGTCGGAGTAAGACTGTCCTTTACCGTACTCAGAACCGATAACTAATAAAGTTGCCGCTCCAACACCTGTAGCGTGATCAGCTAGAGTAGCAGCATCATAAGCCTCAAGACTTACAACAGCTGATTCTGGAGTTTCTACTACTAAACACTTTGAAACTTTTCCAGCACTTGCTAGAAGTACTAAGTCGTTTACTCTGATACCGTGATCAGAACCAGCACCACCGTTACCAAGCTCGGGAACAGCGTTTCCGTCGATATCGTTAACAACTTGGAAAGTTCCATTAGTATCACCTGCTACTACAACTGTACCTGTGTAAGATAAGTGTAGACGTGATTGCTCAGACCATACAACTTGATCAGCTGTCATTGCCTCTTCAGCCCCAACTTGAGCTAAGAATCCTGAAATTGTTCTTTGTCCGAACACTTCAGCCTCTTTCTCCATTAGGTCTGGTAAATATTGTTGTGCCCAGTCGTTTGCGCCGGACGTGAAATCTAGGTAGTTTGAAGCTAGCGTTTGTTGGACCGGAGCCGCAACGCTATTTAAACTACCACCTGCAGTAATTGCCATGTTTTCTTAATTTTTAATTTTTGTTTTTTAATTTGAATTTAAAAGAACCAGAATCATCACCTAGCACTCGAACTCTCGTACCACCTTGCATTTCCCCTTGAGCGGGTCTAGCAGTAGTATTTATGTTTTTAGCTTTAGCTACACTGTCTCTCAGTGCATCTGCTTTACCTTGTTCGTAAAAGTGATTAGCAACTGCATCTGCATTCATAGCTGTGTACAGGCTCTTATGGTAACCTTTAGCATCTGACATAGTGTTATCTTCATTCAAAAACTTTTTGACAAAGTTGTTTATGTCGCTTTGGGTTTCCTTTACTTGGCCTGCGTCCTTAACATTATATCTAAATCTTTTATCTCCAACGTTATATTCAAAACCTTTGAACTCGTTATTGAAAACCTGCTCGGTCTTCTTGTTAAATCTAGACTGCTGTTGTTGAGCTAATTTTTGCGCCTGCTCTGACTCTTTATTGTATCGGTTGAAGAAATCAATTGCTTTCTGCTGCTCACCTGTGAGCTTGCTTCCAGCTTTAATCTCTTCATAGTATTTAGACTTTTGCCCGTCTAAGTAGGTCTTGGCCTCGGCAACTTGCTCTTTGAGGGCCAATTTTTTACGTTTAATATCTTTTTCATCATCAGCGTCCTCGTCAAATGAAAACTTATCCTCTAAAAGGAAGTTTATTTCTTCTGAGTCGAGATGAGGTTTAGTTCTTTTATAGTACTCTCTTAAAGCATCTTGATTATCTAATTCATCAATATTACGATTAAGGTTTACGTAATCGTTAAGATCCCCACCAGTGTCGTCCATGAAGTCAAGTAGCTTCTGAACATTTTCTGGTATAGCTTTGCCAGTTTCTTCGTTTGCATCTAAAGCCTCCATAACCTCTTCTTCAGTTACAACTTCTTCGCCTGTTACTTCTTCAAGCGCAGGTGTTTCACTATTGGATTCTTCACCTTGCTCGACTTCAGCAATAACTTCTTCAAGATCTGTTTGATTGTTATCTACTAATGGTTGATCTAAATCTACCTTGATAACATCTGGATTATCTTTACTGTCAAATTTTTCTAAATCAAGCTTTGGAGCTTGCTCTTCTACTTCCTCTACTTGAGGCTCTTCTTGAGTAACTTCTTCAGCTACCTCTTCATTTTTTACTTCTTCCATAATATATTATATAATTAATTAATTTCCAATTTGCGGGTTAAACTTATCTAAACCCATTCCGCCTCCTAGTATATCATTACCTGAAGACTCAAACTTTTTAGGCGCTTGTTTAGTTTTTTCCACTTCAAGTTTATTATCTCCTTTCATTTGCTCAATCTCGCGTGTGCCAACTCTTTCTTGATCGCGTAGTTTTTGATTCAAATCAAATTCAAACTGCATGAGTTCTTTCTTTAATCTAACTTCTTCTTGTAGCTGTGTTAATCTACCTTGGCTACGGGCCTGTTCTAATTGAAGGTCCGCTTGGCTTTTTGCCTGATTTTTCTGCATCTCAGTTTGAGCAATGGCTTGTTGAGCCTGTGCATTCGCGTCTGCCTGGGCTTTCTGATTTTCTTGTAGGGTTTTTTGATCACGCTCTTGCTTCTTCTTACGTTTTATTTTAAGTAATTGATTAGCTAATTTTACATTACGTATATTTCTAATATCTATAGCGTCATCAAGATCTATTAATTGTTGAGCTAAAGCCGTCTGTATATTGTTTTCTAATAACTGCTTCTCCTCTACGTCTGGTTCTAACTCAATGAATATACCGAAGTCATATAGATGTAGCTCAGACATCTCTTTCAATGTGGCTACATTATGAGCACCTATAGCTTGAATAAACGCGTCTGCTGTTGGAGAATATTCTAATATATCAGATATACGTAGAGATAAAGCCTCCGCAACCTCAGCCGTCAAGAACATGGACCCAAGTAGTATGTGTCTAGTGGCTACATTTGAATTAGCTGCCGCAAGTTTTTGTACACCAACTAAAGACTTAGGATCTGGCACGCTAGCGTCTCTAGCTTCGTTAAGACCAGTTACATCTCTTATCATTTGTAGATAATAGTTGTAATTTCCTATTAAAGCTTGAAGTTTATTTCCAGCACCTTGACCATTAGATATTTGTTGGATAGGTACTTTACCAGGATTCTGATCTCCATCCGCTGTAAAACTTCTACCTATGACACTACCAGTTTGGAAGAACATATTTAAAGCCTCTTGGGGACTATAGTTTGTTCCATTGCCTAAATCTATTTCAGCAAGTCCATCAGCGTCAAGGTACACTCCATCGGGAACCATACGCGACATAACTTGCTGTAACTTTAGATGAGTTAGTTGAATCATATCAGCAAACCCAGTAATTCTGCTAACTAAAGACTCAATACGACCTTCGTACATACGTGGAGCTACGAGAGAATAGTTCATCTTAACCTTATTAAAGTCAGATTTACTACGCATCATATTTTCAGCTTTGTTCCACTTTATTAACTTATCTGTACCTAAGATGATAGCTCCTTCAAATACACACTCGACAGATCTTTGTAAACGCGTATATCCACCTTCCTTATCCTTGGGAGGATTAAAAGTATCTGGTTTTTGAATTGCCTTCTTGCCACCCGTCCCAGTTTCTTTAATTTTGTAGACGTCGTTCATATGTGTTCTATAATTAAAATATAAAACTTGAACTTTGTTTTTATCCATTTCTTGGATACGTCTTCCTCTTGATGGTCTTTTACTGGACGTGTTATATATCTCTTCTATATCAACTTCAGTTAACTGATCAAACTCTCTAGCGAGTTCATTAATAGGGATAGTTTTTACCTCGCCTATGTAGTATATATCTTCAAAATATGGCGACTCACTGTAAGAGTAAACAATATTAGCTGGGTCTACATACTCTACTGTAACGCCATCGCTCCAATTGAAGTTTGTCTTAACACAACCTATACCTAGCACGGTCAAGTCGTATAGCATCCTACGACGAATTAAATCATATCTATTACCTTCAAGTAAAACTTCTATAGCTTGTTCTTCAGCTATTTCTACAGCTTGCTTATAATTAAGCTGCATGTGTAGATCAAGTTCTTCTTTTGTTTCAGGTAGTTCTTCTTTATTATTTTCGTATAAATCAACATTAAACAGTTGAGCAGCTTGATCATTAAACATCTTTGAGTCCATGTCACGCTGTATAGATTCCATATACTCCGTTCGTTTGCTTACTCCATACTGATCTTGGCAGTAAGCGTTTATACCGAACATTCTTTCTGACATGCCATTGACTACGATATCAACAAACTTAGGTATAATAGGCACTGGCTTCCAGTCTAAGTTTAAGTAGGATAAATCACCGTTAATAGATAATTCATCTTTATACTTCTGTATTGACTGTTCGCCTCTAGCGTACAGTCTTAAGTTGTGAAACTTCTGTTGAGTAACATTATACCTATTGCTATGAGAGTCTTTAAACCACTCTTGCTCGATAGCCATAGCTACCTTAAGTCCGTACTCGGGACTCATTTTCTCTAGGTCAGGAACCGCTTGAGAAGGGAAATTTACATATACTGACTCAGCCATGCTTATTCAATTATCTGGGAATTAAACCCTTTGTTATTGTATTTTGCTATATTTAAACCCAAGGGTTGTCTTTCTACTTTTGCATTAGGTGTGTATAAATGCCTGTTGCAAGCCATGATAGCTAAACCAGAGCTTATTGAGGCATCGTGTTTGGTTCGCTTATTAATATCAAACTTAGCCCAGTCGTTTAACAATTCGTTAAAATACACCGTGCCGTAATTGCCATCGCCTAAGTGTCCAACGTGATCATTTATATACATCTCTATTGCAGCAGCGTGAGCTTGTTTAATGTCCTCACTTGAGTTTGGTATACCACCAACCTCTTTTTCAGAAGCTGATAGTTTTTTCCAGGATTTGTCTGGTCTATTCATACTATATCCTCTATAGCCTCTACGGCGTAAATAATATAGTAATCTAGGTTTATTGTTCTCTGCTAATAAAGGCATACCGTAAAATACTAATGCCATTAAAACATCCTCAAAAAACATCTCTGCGGTTTGTGGTCTTGCTATATACTCTAGGAAGAATGTGCTCGAAGGAGCATCTTCCATAGAAAATTTCGTTAATCCGTGTAATGCACCTTTCGAACCGCGACCGTCAACAGTACCACTAATGTCGTAGCTATCACAGCCAAAAGCTCCCACGTGTTCGTTGGCAGGGAATTTAATTCCATTTTTTATAATTTGTTTGTTTTGCAAGTGAGCTGGAGGTACCCAACTAACTTTAAATCTACCTGTAGGATCTGGATGGAATATAACTCTCGTGTCCTTAATGCCATTCTCCCAAGAAAAACTCCCAGTAGTAGTGTGCGCCGCGTGCCTACTACCTTCGTTGTAATCTATTTGTTCGTATATTTTAATTAGATTAAATATACTATTCTTAGTCTCATCTCTAAACGCGTGCTCTTCAGTTCTAGGAAATTGCCTGTAAAACTCGTTTAAAGCATCCTGATCATCTCTTAAACCATCTGCTTCGTTTTCCCAGTTTGTTATTACACCTATGTCTATTAGTTCACCGTCTGGTCCCAGTCGTTCTCCATCACCTGGATTATCAAACACTGGAAGTCCGTATTCATCAATAAATCCTTCATAGTTCCATTCCATTGGGACAAAGAGAGAATAAAGCCCAGACTTCGTTTGTCCATTAGCATTTCGTCTTGATACGTCAGAATCATTGTATAATTTTTTAAAGTTATCCCCACCTTTATCAAGCGCGTTGCTGGTTGA
>Ga0315321_10002577_pt1 | contig 14042 bp, 12 predicted proteins | sample M180m21515metaG_FD_203464 | JGI IMG/M metagenome (GOLD analysis project Ga0315321, IMG submission 203464) | Ammonia-oxidizing marine archaeal communities from Monterey Bay, California, United States - M1 80m 21515 | ecosystem: Environmental > Aquatic > Marine > Intertidal zone | place: USA... | reverse complement strand
CAGTCGGGCCCGATCGGTCGAGATTGCGGTTTTGGGCGGTGGGTTTCTATATAAGATGGTGAGGAGTATTGCGGGTGTGCTTCTTGACGTCGGCGGCGGGAAAATCGAGCCCTTGGAAATAGCGGAGATGCTTGAAGCAAAAAAGAGAACCGAGCGAGTCGTCAGTGCTCCGGCCAAAGGGCTCTGCCTGGACAAGGTCTTTTACAGGACCCCGGTTTCAAAGTGATTTCGCTACCGAAAGCCCGGGTCAGGTGGTGGCTCAACCTGATGGGTGATTTTTTGTTCCCGGGGAATTGTCCGGTTTGCGAGGGCCCTCCCTATCAAGATCCGAGCACCTATGTTTGCGAGGCGTGCATGGATGAGATTCTCTGGCTATGCTCGACCGGGTGCAAGCGTTGCGGGATATCGATGTCGGGTTTTGGTTTCGAGGGACTCACCTGTGCCGGTTGTCGGGAGAACGATCCCAGTTTCCGGTCCGGTCGCTGTCTTTTTGTTTTGGACCGTACGGGAAAAAAATTAATTCACGAAATAAAATATCACGGAGTAAAGGGCGTTCTTGAAGATATGCCCCACTGGCTCGACCGGACGCCAGGGATTCGTGAGTTTCTCGAGGGATCGGTGTTGGTTCCTGTACCTTTGCATCGAAAGAGGATACGCTCAAGAGGGTTTAACCAAAGCCTGTGGATTGCTCAGGCCCTGAGCAAGGATATGGGCGAAGGAACGGAGGTTCTCGAGTTATTGGAACGCAAAAAGGATACGCCCACCCAAACCCAGCTGGATCGAAGCTCAAGAACGGCCAACATGAAAAATGCCTTTGCCCTCAAGCCCGGAACTTGTTTTAACGGAGGAAAACCAGTGGTTCTCATCGATGACGTCTTTACGACCGGAGCAACTCTTGACTCCTGTGCCCAAGTTCTCGTAGAAAGTGGAATAGACAACGTGAACGTCTTCGCCTTGGGGCACGGATAAGGAAACATTTCAAAATGGCATTGTTCAGCAAACCCAAATATTCGAATGTAACGGTAAAGTCCCGGGAGGGGGTTCCCAAAGGGGTATGGACCAAATGCCCCGAGACTGGGGAGATGGTTTTTGCCAAGGAGTTGAAGAACAACCTGATGGTTGTTCCCATGAGCGGATATCATTTTCCACTCTCCGCCCCTGAACGGATTGCTTCCCTTGTCGACGAGGGGACTTTCGTCGAACGGGATGCGAAGCTTCGCTCGACCGACCCTCTTGATTTCAAAGGTATGGCTTCTTACAAGGACAAGCTCGGGCAGAACAGGGAAAAGACGGGCTTGGAAGATGCGGTCGTTTGCGGAGTCGGCAAAATGGATGGCAAATGGATCAGCCTGTCGGTCATGGATTTCCGTTTTCTCGGAGGGAGCATGGGCTCGGTCGTGGGAGAGAAGATAACCCGCGCGATCGAGCGGGGACTGGAGTTCTCCATACCCGTGGTTATTGTTTCCGCATCGGGTGGGGCGCGTATGTACGAAGGTATTCTTAGCCTCATGCAAATGGCGAAGACAAGTGCCGCTCTTGCTCGTTTGGCGGAAGCCGGCATTCCTTACTTCTCGATCCTGACCAATCCTACCATGGCCGGAGTGATGGCCAGTTACGCCACCCTGGGAGATGTTATTCTTGCCGAGCCAAAGGCCTTGATTGGGTTTGCTGGGCGCCGCGTGATCAAGGAAACGACGCATGCCGATTTGCCGGAAGGTTTTCAAACTTCCGAGTTTTTGCTCGAGCATGGGTTGATCGACCAGATTGTCACTCGGCACGAAATGCGAGACCGATTGATATCTCTTATCGGACACCTTGGACACTCGCTCAAAGGGAAAGAACCCGTTGGACCGGCCAAGCGTTCATCGCGCAAAAAGCCTGCAAAGTCCAAACGTGCTTCCTCGAAAGCGTCCTCTTCCGGAAGTAAGTCGACAGGCTGAGCCAGGAGTCAAAATTTCCTGCCGGACAATCCGGATTCATGGTGAAGGATCTCTCGGACTACCTGTACGCACTGCGTAACCACGGATCGAGTTTTGGGGTTGAGAGAATGCAACGGTTTTCTTTCCTCTTGGGCAAACCCGAGGAAAGCTTCCCCGTCGTTCACGTAGCGGGAACGAATGGAAAAGGTTCCGTCTGCTCGATGCTCGACGCGATTTATCGGGCCAACGGATATAAGGTCGGTCTTTTCTCCTCTCCCCATCTCGTGGACTTGGGGGAAAGAATCAGGGTAAACGGACAGATCGCCAGCATGGATGAAATCACTCGATGGGTGACCGAATTGAAACCCGTGGCCGAACGAATGGAAGCGGACGAACCAGGTATGCATCCGACTTTTTTCGAATTCATGACGGCGGTTGCCTTTCTGCGGTTCCGGGAAGAAAAAGTGGATCTTGCCATTTTGGAAACGGGATTGGGCGGACGATTGGATTCGACCAATGTGGTGAATCCTCAACTTTCGGTCATTACCACTATCTCGAAGGATCACTGTGCCCTTTTGGGCAATGAAATCGAGGATATAGCGGGAGAAAAAGCGGGTATAGTCAAAAAGGGCAGACCCGTCCTGACAGGTTGGCTCAAACCGGAAGCCAATCAAGTCGTGGAACGGATTGCCCGCGAGAAAGGAGCGCCCTTTTCTTCTCTTGCCTCCCGAGACGAATCAAAGGAACCGCTTCCACAGACGAATTTGACGGGAGCTTATCAGAAGAGAAATGCCGCCTTGGCAATCCGGGCGACCGAGATCTTGAATGAACGGTTCCCTGTCGATCCCGAGACGGCGGTCGCTGCGTTGACCCAAGTCCGTCTGAAGGGGCGCTGGCAGGTGCTTTCGGGCAAGCCGACCGTTATTTTGGATGCTTGCCACAACGAGGAGGCGGCTGACGCGCTTCGGGGAAACCTTCTTGAATGGGGGGGGAAGCTCGAAGTTTGGCTTGGTTCCCTTGACGAGGCGAGGGCAAGGGAAGTTGTGACTGCGGTCCTTCCCTTTGCCAGCGGATTCAGGTTGTTTGAGCCATCACAACCTCGTGCCTGCTCCTTTGATTTGCTCAGTAGTCTGATTCCCGAAGGTTTTGAAGGCAGCGTATCGGAAGGGGAAATTGCCCGGGTGGACGAATACCTCGAAGCAACTACCGAAAATCAAACTATTCTGGTAACGGGCTCGATTTACCTGATCGGTGAATATCTTTCCCTCGCGAACGAAGCTACCTCGAAAGAAGGCTCCGTGTTTCAGGATCTTTTGTAACGGCTCTGTTCAAAAACTTCATCTTTCCTTTTGTTTTTTTCTTTCCGAAGAGCTTGATTACCATGGTATTCAAGCTCTTTTGATTGGGCTATAAATAAAAGGAAAGTGTACACCAATAGCTGGAAAAAACACTAAAGTGCGATACGTTTCTACAGTTTTTTTTCAATTGTTGGAACGATGTGAATAAGTGACACGGAAACAGCGTATAACTTCCAATAACTTAAGCTTGGAAAAACCGTAAAAAATCGTTTTTCTTGTGTTTTTGAGACGGGTGGATACGAATTAGTTTATCCTCGTCCAATCCTTATAAAAACTTATTAACACTACTAGATATAGGGTCGGTAACCCTCGTTCCACCCTGTATCTTGTGTGGTGCGAAATAAAAAAAATCATGGTTTTTCATTTTTTTCTTTTCTTTTCTCAATCAATCGGCAGAGTCGGAAGTTGTCCGGTGAGTGGGGGAAACCTGTTTTCTTTTTTGGCTTCAGGTAGTCGCAAACGCATCAAAATTTTAACGAGTCAACGAATAAACAATACTGTGGGGAAGAGGTAAGCTGATGGAAAAAACATACAAGATAGGCAACAAAACATTCGTTCTCGATGAAGAAAAGGCAGTCCGTGCCTATCAGGAAAAGATGGTAATCAACGGACGCGCATCAGAGGCATTCAACCTTTTGCCTCTTAAGTACCAATGGGCTTATGACTTGTATCGGAAGATGAAGGCGAATCATTGGGAACCCGAAGATGTTCCCATGCAAAAAGATCTCGAACAGTGGAAGAGTTCCACGGAATTGAGTGACGCCGAGAGATGGATCATCATGATGGGGATTGGTTATTTCTCTGCCGCCGAGGGGATCGTAGGGGACAATATTCAACATGTCGTCCGCGAATTAGTGACTGCTCCTGAGCTCAAGTTGGTTCTCGGCCGGCATGCCCACGAGGAAAACATCCATGCGGACAGCTTGCTTTACATGATCAGTTCCCTCGGTATCAACCCTCACGAATGTGAGGCGATGTTCGAGCAAATTGAAACGATTCGGAGGAAAAACGAGTTTGTGACCAAAGTTTCCAAGAGCTTGAGGCGAGATCTTGATCTTACTCAATTGGCTAACAAGCAAGAACTTGCGAAGAACATTTTTGTTTTTGGCCAATGCATGGAAGGAACCCAGTTTTACGGTCTTTTCGGCATGATTCTGAGCTTGGCCCGCCAAAATAAATTTCCCGGTATCGGACAGATGTTCCGTTACACGCTGAGGGACGAATCCAATCATATCGAATTGTTCCGCAATCTTTTGCGTGTTTTGATCGAGGAGAATCCCGACATATGGACTGATGAATTTAAGGATGAACTTTGCCAGTTAATGAAAGAGGCGGTCGACTTGGAGAAAGAATTTATTCGCGACTGCCTGCCTGTGAATGCGGTGGGTTTGAGTTCCGAGGAATTTTGTGTCTATATCGACTATATCTCCGACCGCAGGCTTAACGGGGTGGGGCTGGACGTACTTCATCCGGGCCTAGAGAATCCCTTCCCTTGGTTGGCGGAGACCATTGACGTGAAGAAAGAGCAAAACTTCTTCGAAGGTAGGGTCACCGAATACCAAAAGTCTTCCTCCTTGGCTGAGGTTTCGGATGACGAGCTTTGATTTTCGGTGTTTTTTTTAGTTATTAATTGTTTTGAATGGGAGCTTGAGATTTATGCGTAATACGATTTTCGAAGAAGACAGGTTGTTGGCCAAAGCGGCGGGGACGCCAAGTGAGAACAAACCCCGTTTTGATTGGGCGGATGCATTGGGAGACAATCGTTTCGAAATACCGAAAGTACGCATTACTGATGGCGCGGGTGATCGTGATTTCCACATCGCCGAGGTGGCCGAAGTTATTGGGGAGGCATTGACCAACCTGATGATTTCACGGGAAGAAAACGAAATATATACCCCAAAGAACCGGGCTCTCGTGGTGGAGTCTGCCCGGATCGTCGCCGACCGCTTGATTGAGCGGATGGCTGAAGAGGAGGAAGGCGGAGCCCCCCGCCTCTCCTTTGACGAACTTCATCGCCTGATCGAAAAGGCATTGGTTGAAAACGATGCTTACGATGTCGCCAAAAGCCTAGTGATATCCAGGTCAAGCGATGGGAACGGCAGGATTCTTGCATCCAACGGCTTCGAGGATGGAACCGGGCAAATCCGCCTCATCCGCCGCAGCGGACAAGTGGTTCCTTGGAATTACTCCAAGATCGAAGTAGCCGTGCGAAAGGCCTTTCTTTCCCTCCAGTTTGATTCCGAGCCGGCAGTCGACTTGGCCAGGCAAGTCACCCGCAAAGCCCTGTCGACGGGCCAAGCCTTCATCAACATCGAGGACGTTCAGGACCTGGTTCAGGAAGAACTGATGAGGAAGGGTCATTTCAAAGTTGCCGAATCGTACATCCTTTACCGTGCCCGTCGTCGTATCGAGCGGGAAACAGGCGCCACTGGAGACGAAGTCAAGCAGGACTCGATGATCGTGGTTAAGAAAAAGGACGGGAGTACCTTTTTTTGGGACGGGATCGACTTGAAGAAAAGAATTTCATTCGGTTCAATCGGGCTCGACCTCTGCATGACGACGGAGCAAATCGAGGAGTGTTTGCGCCGTTCCGTTTTTTCGGAAATCAGCGAGGACGACCTGCGCAAGACCATTATCCTGAATTCGAAGACCTTGATCGAGAGAGACGGTGATTTTGCCAAATTCGCCGCCCGTATTCTTCTTTCCTACGTCTACGAGGAGGTACTTGGCTGGGACATTTCCGAGAACAGCATCGAGGAACTCAAGGGCTTCCATGCCGCCGGGCTCAAGCAATACCTCAAGAAGGGTATTGAGATCAAGAGATTGGACGCCAAGCTCTTGAAGTTGGATATTGGAAAACTCGCGGATGCCCTCGATCCGTCGGCTGACCTTGATTTTGATTACCTTGGGATCCAAACACTCTTCGACCGCTATCTGGTGGTCGACAAGACGGGCGATTCTCCCCAGCGAATCGAGACTCCGCAATTGTTTTGGATGCGGGTCGCCATGGGTGTGTTCGCCCATGAGGAAAACCCCGAAGACCGCATAATCGCACTTTACAACCTTTACAAAAGTCGACGCTTTTGCTCTTCCACGCCCACGCTTTTCAATTCGGGCACTCTTCATTCCCAGCTCTCTTCCTGCTATCTTTACAAGGTAGACGACACCATAGAGTCGATCATGTATAGAGGGATTGCGGAGAATGCTTTCCTTTCCAAGTGGGCTGGAGGACTCGGGGGGAGTTGGACCTCGGTTCGTGGTACGGGCAGTTACATCGCCGGCACGAACGGGGAAAGCCAAGGAGTCATTCCTTTCCTCAAGATGCACAACGACCAACTTTGTGCCGTCAATCAGGGAGGGAAGCGCAAAGGTTCCGGATGCGCCTATCTTGAATCTTGGCACTGTGACATTTTGGAATTTCTCGAGTTGCGCAAAAACACTGGGGACGAGCGTCGTCGTACCCATGACATGAACACGGCGAATTGGATTCCCGATCTCTTCATGAAGCGCATGGAGGCCCGTCAGGACTGGACTCTTTTCCGGAGCAACGAGGTGCCCGAACTACACGACCTGTATGGCAGAGCCTTCGATGAAAAGTACGCCGAATACGAAGCCAAGGCCGAAAAGGGAGAAATTTGGTGTCATACGATGCCCGCCCTCGACCTGTGGAAGCAGATGCTGAAAATGCTTTTCGAAACGGGGCATCCCTGGATTACCTTCAAGGATACCTGCAACGTGCGCAGTCCTCAGGATCACGTCGGTGTGATTCACAGTTCCAACCTATGCACGGAAATCACACTCAATACGGGAGCGGACGAGACGGCCGTTTGCAACCTTGGCTCGGTCGTACTCGATTCCCATCTCAAGAGCGACGGCTCGATTGATCACGACAAGTTGAGGGATACCATCCGGACGGCGGTACGGGCTTTGGACAATGTCATAGATGTGAACTTTTATCCGACCGAGGCAGCCAAAACCTCCAACATGCGTCACCGCCCAATTGGTCTTGGCGTCATGGGTTTGCAAAACTCTCTTTTTGCCAAGAACATTCCTTTCTCTTCGCAACAGGCCGTCGAATTCAACGACGAATTCATGGAGGCCATTTGTTACTACGCCTACGAAGCCTCCAGCGACCTCGCCAGCGAGCGCGGAGCCTATTCGAGTTTCCGGGGATCCAAGTGGGACCGTGGGATTCTTCCCCAGGATTCGCTTGAGCTTCTCGAAAAAGAACGCGGAAGCGAAGTTGAGGTTCCCAAGGAAGGCAAAATGGATTGGTCGATCGTCCGTGACAAGATAGCCAAGCACGGCATGCGCAACAGCAATGTCATCGCCATTGCCCCCACGGCCACCATCTCGAATATCATGGGTTCCTCCCCATGCATCGAGCCTACCTACAAGAACCTCTTCGTAAAAAGCAACCTTTCGGGAGACTTCATGGTCTTGAACCGATTTCTCGTCAACGACTTGAAGAAGGAAGGGCTTTGGGACAGGGAAATGTCAGATCAACTGAAGTATTTTGACGGTGAACTTTCTGACATTGCGACCGTCCCGGATTGGATCAAGAGCAAGTATCTGACCGCGTTCGACGTTTCCTACGAGTTCGTCATTGCCGCGGCGGCCCGCAGGCAAAAATGGATCGATCAATCCCAATCGGTCAATCTTTTCCTCGGCGAACCCGACCTGAAGGCTCTTTCCCACATGTATCGGGCCGCTTGGAGGCAAGGGTTGAAAACGACTTACTACTTGCGTACTCTCGGGGCCTCGAACATCGAGAAGGCGACCGTTGATCTTAAGCAAAAGAAACCTGTGGCGGCCGATGTTTCGGACGAGCCCTCGGCCAAGAAGGAATACACCGATGCCGAGAAAAAGGCCTGTAGCATAGAGGCGATGATGAACGGGGAAGAATGCGAAGCTTGCCAATAGACCTCGCGACCTCTCGAATAACTTACCTTCTTTCTTTTTGATTCTCGAAGGTCTTGAAGCTACCTGAACGGCTCGCGACCTACCTGAACAAGAAACCTGCCTTGGGCGAGGGTGTCTTCCTCGCCCCGTCAGCGACTGTTGTCGGTGATGTCAGACTTGGTGACGGTGCGAGCGTTTGGTATGGTGCCGTTTTACGGGGCGACATCAATTTCATATCGATCGGGGAGGGAACGAACCTACAGGACGGCGTGATCGGACACTTGGCTGACGACTTTCCCCTCGAAGTCGGTAATTATGTCACGGTTGGTCACGGGGCGGTCATTCATGCCTGTGTGATCGAGGACGAATGTCTCATCGGCATGAACGCCACTATTCTTGATGGAGCCCGCATCGGTCGCCAATCGATCGTGGCGGCGGGAACGGTGGTCCCGCAGGGCATGCAAGTGCCCGAAGGCTCCTTGGTTGCCGGAATACCCGCAGCCACCCGCAAGGCGCTTTCGCCCGAGAGGCGCCTGGGACTGCGCAAGTGGGCTGAGAAATATGTCGAGGTATCCAGGGCTCATCAAGCCCGCTTGCAAGCTAGTTGATCGAATCTTTTGCGTTTTCCATCCCGTATGTGCCATACAATTCTTCCACCAGCGATCGTAGGGAGGGCAGGGGATGAGACCCTCCGACTGACTCCGCGCAGCAAGACAAATAGGATCGCAGAGAGCCTTCGTTCGCTTGCTTGCCATCAGCTTTCAAAAGCTCCTGCAACCGGTCGCGTCCATCCTTCCATTCCCTCTCCTCAAAGGCATGAGCAAGCATGACTTCTTCCCACGCCTTCGCCTCTTTTTCCCTTATCCCGGACAACCATTCCGTCATTTCTCAAGACTTAGACAAGTCCGCCCGAGCGGGCAATTTCATAACGAACGTAAATTCGATAATTATTTCGCTTGGACAATGCGACTGAATTTGCCAAGAAGGATACGCATCATTTCAATCTTATCATGACCCATTTGCCCGACGGACCATCGAAGGATAACCCCTACGCATCCGAACTCCTCGTCAATCGCCTGATGACGGAAGGTTCGGACAAGGAGACTTGCCATTTCGAACTGTCTCTCAAGGAGAGCGGGATCGGATACGAGCCGGGGGATTCCCTTGGCGTCCTTCCCGTCAACTGCCCCGAAGTCGTGTCCGACCTCGTGCAGGCAGTCGGTCTTTCGGGTGAGGAAAACATTGTCCTCGGCGAGGAACCCCATGTTCTCAAAAACGCCCTCTCCGACCGGTTGGCCTGTACGGTCCTGAGCAAGATTCAGATCAAGAAATTCAACGAACTCGCTCAGTCCGACCAACTCGCGGCTCTTCTCAAGATCGAGAACAAGGAAAGCCTCATCGATTACATGTGGGGTCGCGAACTGATCGATCTCTTCCTCGAATTTCCTCAACCCGGGATCGAGGCCCAGGCTTTTGCCGGCCTTCTCCGCACCATGCCTCCGCGCCTCTATTCGATCGCTTCCAGCCTGCGGGCTCATCCCGAGGAAGTCCACCTTACTGTTGCCGTCGTGCGCTACGAGGGACACGGCCGTAAGCGCAAAGGCGTGTGCTCGTCCTACTTGGCCGAGCGGGTAGGGGAGAGCATTCCCTGCTACCTCCATCCGAACAAGAATTTCAAGCTGCCCGAAAGCCCCGATACTCCGATCATCATGGTCGGTCCGGGTACCGGTATCGCTCCCTTTCGGGCCTTCGTCGAAGAAAGGCGGGCCACCGGGGCAAAGGGAAAAAACTGGCTATTCTTCGGTGACCGTTCCGTCTCCACCGACTACCTCTATGGCGAAGAGTGGGAAGCTTGCCTCAAGGACGGTACCCTTCACGAGTTGGACCTCGCCTGGTCGCGCGACCAAGCCGAGAAAGTCTACGTCCAGCACAAGATGACCGAGCGCGGAAGCGAACTTTGGAAATGGTTGCAGGACGGAGCCGTCTTCTACGTCTGCGGGGACGCCTCCCGTATGGCCAAGGACGTCGACCAAGCCTTGCGGGACATTGCCTCCAAGGAAGGCGGGATGGGTGAGGACGAAGCAACCGCCTGGGTCAAGGCCCTGCAAAAGGAAAAGCGCTACCGCAAGGACGTCTACTGACCTGACTGGTCCAACTGGATCCCGCCGTACATGATAGGAACACCGTCGCGGTTCCATTGGTGGGTGATGGCGCCGAGGCCATCGGCATCGGCCAAGTTGTTTGATGCACTGAGGGTCTGTCCGACCTCCGCAGTTCCCGTGATCGTGACCAATCCGGTCGAGCCGGCCCCAAAGGCGGACAGGCAAAAAAGCAAATTCAGGCAAAGGATGAAATAGGTCGAAGTTTTCATGGTCTTGGTTATGCTTTATTCATTACGGAATCCGTGAACACGCGTACTGCACGCATCATATCATGTTTGTCGCACGCGAGTAAATAATCTCAAATGTAATCTTTCGAAAATACACAATAATTCCTCCCGAACGGGCTTGTCGAAAAGGTGATAATCAATTATCAAGAAAGGAATGGTGCCGTTTTTGAAAAAAGCCTTGCCGGGCTCGCTTGCTTGCCTTGTTTCAATCTCTTTTTCATTGGGAAAACAGGATGAGCTCGCGGAGATTGTGGTCGTGGAAACGCGTTCGCCCAAACCGGAGGCCGAGGTTTCGCCTTGGGTCACGACTTTGAAGGAGAGCGAATGGACTTTCAGGCAGGTCGAGGGAGTCTCCGGGTTGCTGCGCTCGGTCGCGGGGCTTTCCTTGGTTCGTTCAGGCCAGGTTGGTTCTCAGGTGTCTTTGTTTTCACGGGGAGGGAATAGTGATCACACGACTTTTCTTTACGAGGGGAGAAAACTAAACGGTGGTTTCTCAGGTACTTACGACTTGGGTCAACTCACCCTTGCCGGTTTGTCCTCGGTGGAGGTTCTGTGCGGTTCTTCTTCGACCTTGTATGGAGCCGAGGGGATCGGGGGAGCCATCATGTTGCGGAGCAATCTTTCCCAAAGACCGGGAAGCTTGTCTTTCGAGGGAGGGTCGAACGGGTATTTGCTCGGCCGGTTGGAGCGTTCGTTCGATGGAGACGGGTGGTCCGCGAGCACGGCTTTTTCCGTACAGGGAACCGACAATGAACAACCTCATTCGAGCTTTGACAACCGGGCTGCTTCCATCGTGGCAAGGAGGGAGTTGGCGGATGGGGTTGAACTTGACATGGTCGGCGTCTTCGGGTGGACCCACTTGAATTATCCGGGAAATGCAAAATCCATCGCTTATCCGGTGGAGGGACAATTTCAGGAACTCGAAGAAACGCTCGTATCCCCAGGGCTTGAATTTGATTTGGGGAGTTGGCGGGCCAAGGGGCATTATTGTTTCTCGCAGGATCGTATTGAGGCCAAGGATTCCTGGGCTCATCAAGATTTTCTGACGCGTTCCCATGGATTGGATTTTCAAGCGGAGTATTTGGAGGCGGATGATTGGGGGCTTCTTTGGGGCGGATCATGGGAGGAAGAAAGCTTTCGGAAGGTGGCGTTGCCAACGGGGGTTCCGGAGGTGGACGATTCGTTGGTCACGAAAAGTGCCTTCGTTCAGTTGCGCTTTTTGGGATGGGAAGAGAGCGAGTGGGCTCTCGGGGCAAGAACGGATGACTTTTCCGATTTTGGGGGTGCCCGTACCTGGTCGTTGTCGGGTTCGCGGAAGCTCATTGATTCCCTTGCCTTTTTTGCCCGCTACGCCACCAGTTTCGCCCCACCTCAGGCCAATGACCTCTATGGTATGTGGGGGAATCCTTTGCTTAACCCCGAGGAGGCGTATAGTTGGGAGTTCGGTTTGAAGGGAACCAGTGAGGAATGGAGTTGGCGGTTAGGGGCCTACCGTACGGATTTCCGAGACCTTATTTCATGGAGCGGTTTCACCACTGCAAACATTGGACGCGCAAGGGCAGATGGCATCGAATTCTCGGCGGAGAGAGATTTCGCCGATTTCATGGTCAGGGCCGGTTATGCTTACGGGGAAGCATGGGATGAGGACGATTCCACCCGACTCCCTCGGCGACCACGACACTCTGGAACTTTGGCGGTTGAAAAGCGCAACGATGAGTTTGGTTTCGGTGTTGAACTTTCTTGGGTGGCCGATCGGGAAGATGTGGATGGGGCTTTCCCTTATGGAGCCATCGAGGGCGAGGATTACTTTGTCACACGTTTTTACGGCCAGACTCATCTGGGAGAGAGAACGATTCTTTATGGTCGAGTCGAGAATCTTTTCGACGAGGAATATGCGGAGGCGGACGGTTACCCGGCTCTCGGACTGGGCGTATACGGCGGTGTCCGCTATTCCTTCTAGGCCTTGCGGCAGGTTGGGCAGAGCCCGTAGAGCATGACTTCGAAACCTTGAACTTCGAACCCTTCGGGGGCTTGGGCGGGGGGGGCGTCCCCGGTGGTGTCCTCGAGGGCGAAGAGCTTGTCGCAGGAACGGCAGGCAAAGTGTACCTTGTCCTGGCCGTCCGCCCATTCGTAGCGAGGGGGCTGACCGGGGTAGTCAACGCCTACGACTTGTTGGTTTTCTCCCAGGCTCTTGAGGTGCCGGTAGGTGGTGGCGATCCCGATGGTCGGGCTTTTGCGGGTGGCCCGTTGGTGAATTTCGAGGGGAGTGAGGGGGCGCCCGGCGGAGCGGATGACCTTGAGGATGATTTCCCCTTGCCGGGTCGTTCGCTTCATTCGGGGTAGGCGCAAGGAAGCTTGCCTTCCTTGAGAGTAGATTGGGTTTTCTTCCGCAGAGCACGGACCTCGTTCCTGATCTCCGCGAAATGGGGCTTTTCCATGCGCTCGATGAAAAGGATGCCGTCGAGGTGGTCGACTTCGTGCTGGATGCAACGGGCGAGCAAGCCGTCGCATTCGAGGACGTGCGGGACGCCGTCGAGGTCCTGGTATTCGACCCGGATGAGCTCGGGGCGTGCGACGTCTCCCTTGATTTCGGGCAAGGACAGGCAACCTTCCTCGTAGTAGAACTCTTCGCTAGGAAGAAATTCGATTTGCGGGTTGGCCAAGGGCATGGGTTTGAGGAGGGAAGGGGAGAGGGCCTTGCCGTCAAGGATGCAGGTAATCGGGTAATCGGGATGATCGGGAACCTCGATCACGCAAAAGCGCAAGGCTTGCCCGATTTGCTGGGCCGCCAGCCCGATGCCCTCGGCGTGGCGCATGGCATCGATCATGTCACAGGACAGGTTGAAGAGTTCGTCGGAGAAGTCGGAGACTGCCTTGCCTTTTTCGTGAAGGATGTTTTCTCCGTATTGTGTGATGCGCAGGGTCATTTGGGTGAGGGAAGTACGGTATTGAAATTTGGTTCAGGGAAGCCGGGAATCAGAACTGCTCTAATTGAGGTTTTGCTCAACGTGAACAAAAATCGGTTGCAAAATCGGGGCGGATAAAGGAAAAGATAGGACAGGTTGGCTAATTTCGATTCATTTAACAAGGGTAAGTTTGGGAGCATTGTTTTTCTCCCGTTCTTCGTCGTATTATTCGGGGTTCTCGGTTTTGCTTCCCCAGTTTTCTTCGGAACGGTGTCCGAAGATACGCTCAAGGACATCGGAGAGGGCAGCAAAACCATCGATCAGGAAACCCTCCGGCAATTGCGCCAAAACAACTTGGGCCCGGCCGAGATGCTCTTGCCCTTGACCTCTTTGTCCAAACAGAAAAAATTCCGCGAGGATATCGAAGCCAAGAAGAAGGAACACCCCGAGCTGGCCATATCGGGAGGCGGAAGCATTTTCGACATGCTCACCTACGACAAGTACTTCGGAGGCCTCGACGATTTCAACAAGAAGAGGGGGCGATTCGAGGCCTTTTTCGTATACAACC
>Ga0315321_10002576_pt1 | contig 14045 bp, 15 predicted proteins | sample M180m21515metaG_FD_203464 | JGI IMG/M metagenome (GOLD analysis project Ga0315321, IMG submission 203464) | Ammonia-oxidizing marine archaeal communities from Monterey Bay, California, United States - M1 80m 21515 | ecosystem: Environmental > Aquatic > Marine > Intertidal zone | place: USA... | reverse complement strand
CACGCCGCGTCACCGCCTTCGCCGCAAAGCTGGAGCAAGTGGACGGTGCCCGTATCCGCTGCTTTGACAAAGGCGCGTTCGACCATGACCTCGCAGCGGTGCTTGCCGTATTCAACGACGCCTGGTCCGAGAATTGGGGCTATGTCCCCATGTCGGAGAAAGAGATCAAAGCCCTCGCGGACGCGTTCAAGATGATTGCGGATTATGGCCTGATCTTCATCGTCGAACTGAATGGCCGCCCCATTGGCATGGCCGCCAGCTTGCCAAATGTGAATGAAGCGCTTTCGGGCCTTGGCGGCGCAAGCTCACCTATAGGACTGCTGAAATTCCTGTGGCGGCTGAAGGTACGCAAGCCTAAATCTGCGCGCATCCTGCTGATGGGCGTGGTGAAGGATATTCAGGCCGACTTGGCGCTGGGCCCCCTGGTTAGCATGACGCTGGTCAAGGCGCTGGGCGATGGCCACGCCGAGCGCGGCTACGAAAACATGGAGATGTCGTGGATTTTGGAGGACAATATCCCCATGCGACGCATCGCGGAATCTGGTGGTGCAGAAGCCTATAAAACCTACCGGGTCTATCAGAAGGCGCTGCTATGAGCGGCGATGATATGACCGGAGCATGGACCGCACTCGTCCTGGCAGCTGGACGGCCAAATGATCCGCTGGCACTCGCAGAAGGCGTTTCAAACAAAACGCTGATCGACATCTGCGGCAAACCCGTCCTGCAGCGCGTAATCGATGCTCTGGACGCTGCCCCCAGCGTTGGCCGCATCGTGACCGCTATAGAAGACGCCACATTACTCGACGGCATCTCCCCCCGCCCCGAAGCCGCCCGCGCTGCTCATAGCGTTGTCGGAACGGTCACCAGCGGGCTGGAGCAATTAGGCCCCCCACTTCTGATCGTCACCGGCGATCACGGCTTGCTGACGGCAGACATGGTGGAAGAATTTCTTGCTGGCGTGTTGGAGAAAGGCGCTTCAGCCTCCGTCGGCCTCGCCTCTGAACACGTTATCAAGGCCGGGTATCCAGACGTCCGACGCACATATCTGAAGTTTGCAGAAGGCGGGTTTTCGGGCTGCAATCTCTTTGCGCTCGCACGGCCCGATGCAGCGGACGCGCTCGGCTTCTGGCAGGAAATCGACCGTAATCGCAAAAACCCGCTGAAGCTGATCCGCTCGGTCGATATCAAAGCCGTCGCCCTATACGCCATGGGAAAACTTGGGCTGGATGACGCCATGGTTCGCTTAAGCCGGAAGCTCGGCGTGCCCGTCGCCGCCGTCCAAATGTCCCAGGCCGAAGCCGCCATTGATGTTGATAAGCCAGACGACCTCATCCTCGTCCGCAAGATCATCGAAGCCCGCCAGCCCTTAAGCCTCGCAGGCGAATAAAGGCCTCGCCTTTATTTCGCTGCAAAGTCCATGCGATAGTTCCGAATAGAATTGAAGAACGGGAGCATTGAAGACCATGGCAGGCCGGGTAGCAGGGAAGATCGCGTTGATGACGGGCGGGGCATCTGGCCTCGCGAAAGCATCCGCAGAGATGTTTGTGGCGGAAGGCGGTCAGGTGATGATCGCCGATATCAATGAAGATGGTGGCCGCGCCGTTGCAGAATCGCTTGGGGACGCAGGCGCATTCACACATCTGGATGTAACGGACGAAGATTCCTGGATTGCTGCCCTCGCGGCAACGAAAGAGCACTTTGGCGGCCTGCATGTCCTGCTGAACAGTGCGGGGATCGGCTGGACCCAGCCGGTCACCGAAATCGCGTTAGAAGACTGGCGCCGCGTCCACGCGATTGACCTAGACGGCGTTTTCCTTGGCTGCAAACACGGTATTCCGTTGATCGCGGAAACGCTTGGTTCTGAGGTCGGCAGCCCCAAAGGTTCCATCGTCAATATCTCGTCCATTGCGGGCAATATCGCGGGCCACAATATGGCCGCGTATAATTCTGCGAAGGCGGCTGTGCGGCATTTGTCGAAATCCGTGGCGCTGCATTGCTGTCGCCAGGGCTATGAAATTCGCTGCAATAGTGTGCATCCCACATTCGTCGACACGCCGATTCTTGATAAGCATCGTGAAAAGTTCGGTGCCGACGAAGCCATGCGCAAGCTGGCCCGCCAGGTACCTATTGGCAGAGTGGGTGAACCGAAAGAGATCGCTTATGCGATCCTCTTCCTGGCATCCGACGAGAGCAGCTATACCACCGGCTCTGAATTGCTGGTGGATGGCGGCATCAGCGCAATGTGATTTGAGGGTCTAAGCTTATGAAACAGTTACAAGTCGATGGGTATCACATCGAAATCCTGGTGACAGGTTTTCCCGGAAAATCCGTGTGCCATGGCGCGCTTGGGTGGAGCACGATTGCGCTTATCCGCCATCAAGACCGCATTGCGCTGGTTGATGTTGGCGCCTTTGGCCATCGCCAGATGTTGATTGCAGCGCTGGCAGACCATGGCCTGAAGCCAAGCGACGTAACTGATGTGCTGTTGAGCCATTCCCACTATGACCATGCGCTCAACTGGGTGATGTTCCCAAAAGCCCGAACTGTCATTGCAGATGTGGAAATGGATTGGGCGCTAGAGCAGCCCTGGGGCGAAACCCCGGTGCCGGAGCTTTATGTCAAAGAACTGAACCTGCTGCCGACCCTGATCCGCGCAAAAGATGGCGATGAGGTATTTCCCGGTATCACCATGCACTTGGCACCCGGTCACACCCCTGGCTGCGTCACGTTCAAGCTGGCAGGCCAGGAAAAAGACGTGATCTTCACGGGCGACAGTGCGAAAAACCGCGCTGAGCTTGTCTCCCGCGATACAGACATGACCTATGATCCCGCAATCAGCCGCGCCACCATCGAGATGATCTGGGACCTGTGGCGTACGCGGGCTGGCAATGTCCTCGTCCCCGGTCATGACGTGCCGATGGACCTGGACGATGCAGGCGAGCCGCGCTATCTGGCCAAACGCGAAGCCGCAATCCGCGCCTGGTATGGCGACGGCATGGATGAGGCGACGACGATCACCCTGGTCGTTGATTAACTGCCTGTCGATTAAAGGACAGATCATTTGGGCGAAGATACGCCGCCGCCAGTGCCGCCAGAGCCGAAGAAATCCACGGCTGGCAGGCTAAAGGACTATGTGATTTCGGCTGCGACATCGCCGGAAATCCTGCTGCGTGATCATCTCGAAGCGCCAGTCGCGCGCTATATCGCCGGGATCGTCACCAATGAAGAAAACTTCAAGCCGGATGACGATGACAAGGACCGCGCCAACCCGCTCGATGCCTATATGCTGTCGTCGCTGCTCAGTTCTGAGGATCAGCAACTCCGAACCAAAGTGCAGGCTCTGATCGCAGAGGAAATTCAGCGCCTCGATATTCTGGAGTCAGAGTATGGCCGCGCCGATGGCATCTTCCGCAATCAGGTGCGCTTCTCCAGCGCAGACCGCGAAGGGCTGGAAATCGTCAAGGACGGCGCTTACACGCTGCCAGCGATCAAGTTTACGGACCAGAAAACCGGCGAGAAAAAAGAGGCACCAGCGCGCGCGGTATGTTTCACTGCCATCCGTGTGAATAAAGCCAAACACAAAATTGATCTGATTGACGTCCGCGACACCATTGAATCCGCCCCCGCCTCCAAGGGCGGGGTGTCTCGGTCCGTATCCAGCAGCGGTAAATCAGCTGGTGCCGCTTTCCGCTATTCTATGGGCACGCTGACGGACGTATTGGGGCCAGAGGTCAAAGCCATCGCGAACGCCGGATGGTCCAGAGGTGCCGGGCGACCTAACCCGGTCGGTGCCGCATTCATCAACGGCAAAGTCGTAGCGTTGGACCCGTACCCGTCCCTCAGCACATTCTTATGTCTGGATGACAAAGTGCGTTGGGCCAAAGAGAAAGTGCAGGTACCGGCAGCGTTTGGGTTCACCCAATCCGGCAAATTCTCAATCCAGGAATGGTCAACGAAGAAACGCGAGCGAGTGCAAGCGTGCGATGACCTAGTGCAGGTTGGCCCGCGCATCATTGAAATCGAAGATCAGGACTACAAGGACATGTGGGCTAAAGGCGGCGACCTCGCCTGCCTCGCGGATGAGCCACCGAAATCTGGCGTATGCCGTCGCTCCCTGGCGCGCCGCGCAACATTCCGCACTATTTTCGCGACCGATGCGCCAGATATAGCGCCCGATGCCGCCAATGCTGAAGCAGACGGGCCAGAACGTCGGCTCTACATCGTCGCGACCAGCAATAAGGTATCGCTGTATAACGCGCAGATGATGCTGCTGGACCCAGCGTTCTATGGCGATGCGAAAGCCCACTGGGCCGTCAATATGGCCGGCCACACACAATTGGGCATGGTCGCGCGCGGCTTGCCTGATGGGCGGGTAGAGATAGGCAACCTTGACGCCAATATCGCCACGGCCCTCATCATCACGCCCCATACCATCACAGACTAGCTAGGAGCCGCATATGTCCGAAATTCGCCACGTTACAGCCTACGGCGCGCCTGAACCACCGGAAAAACGGTGGTCAAATTGCTTGGTTGTCGGCGATGTCGCCTATATCTCCGGCCAGACCGGCCGAGCGGCAGATGGCGGTGGAACAGACGTCAATGGTCCGAATGATTACCTGCAAAGCCTGGCCACCTTTACCAAGATCAAAGCCCTAGTCGAAGCCGCAGGTGGGACAATGGCGGATATCGTTAAGCTGACGGTATTCGTGACGGATATCCGCAGGCGGGAGCAGGTCTGGCAAGCGCGATCTGAATTCTTCGAGGGCGATTTTCCAACATCTTCGCTCGTGGAAGTCTCGAAGCTGGCTGACCCTGCCGTGACTGTGGAAATTGAAGCCATCGCCCATATTGGCGGCTTAAGGACACTCCAATGACCCCCGCTCGCACGTCTGTAATAACTGGCGGTGGCAGCGGCATTGGCCGTGCGACCGCAAAGAAGTTTGCCAGCATTGGCGATCACGTCATCGTCGCTGATATCAATGACGCTGGGGCTGGTGAGACCAAGATGCAGATTGAGGCAGAAGGCGGCACCGCCTCAGTCCTCCACGTGGACGTTGCCGATGAGCTTTCGGTCACAGCGTTGCTGAAAGCAGCAGAACGCATCGGCCCAACAGGCGCGCTCGTAAATTGCGCTGGCATTCTGCAGAACGGCAGCCGCGTTGAGGACATGGACTTGGTTGAGCATGACCGGGTATGGAACGTGAATTATCGCGGCACATATCTCTGCTGCCGGGCATTTGGGCCTGTTATGGCCGGGCGCGGCAAAGGTGCGATCGTCAACATTGGCTCCATAGCTGGGTTTGAGATGTTTCCACTGCCAGCCTACAGCCCCTCCAAAGCCGCCATCCACCAGATCACGAAAGTGCTGGCAGGCGACCTTGGCCCGCGCGGCGTGCGCGTGAACGCGGTGGCGCCCGGTTTCGTAATGACAGAGGCCCTGAAGGCCCGCGTGGAAGCAGGCGAACGCGACACCTCTGTCATGGAGGGGCAAAAGCCGCTTCGACGTATTGTCGAGCCGGACGAGATTGCAGACGCCATCCTGTTCCTTTGCGGTGATGCTGCCCGCGCCATTACCGGCACGACACTGCCCGTCGACAATGGCTGGCTTGCGGGCCTCGCCTATACGACCTATGCCGGAAATAAGAAAAACTAATCGCACCCAGGGAGGCTGATACCCATGCCCGTCGAAGCCAAAGCCGCAGTTCTGCGCGAAACCAATACCCCGCTGACGATCGAGACCATCATGGTGGATGATCCAAGCCCCCGCGAAATTCGCGTCAAAACAAAGGCCTGCGGGGTGTGCCATTCGGACCTGCACATGGCTGAAGGCTCCTACCCTTGGAAATATCCAACCGTGCTGGGCCATGAATCCGCAGGCATTGTTGAAGCCGTTGGCGACCAGGTGACAGACCTGAAAGTCGGCGACACTGTTATCACCTGCCTTAGTGTTTTCTGTGGCAATTGCGAATATTGCCTGTCCGGCCAGATGTCGCTCTGCGAAAACCCGTCCCGCATGCGGTCCGAGAATGAGCGCCCGCGCTTGAGCCAGGGCGACCAGGAAATCTACCAATTCGCCCAGCTCTCATCCTTCGCAGACCGGATGCTGGTGCATGAACATGCGGCCGTAAAAGTGCGGGACGACATGCCGATGGATAAAGCCGCACTGATAGGCTGCGGCGTCACCACCGGCGTCGGTGCCGTACAGAATACAGCACGGATCGAGGCTGGGTGCACAGTGGCCGTTATCGGCTGCGGCGGCGTTGGCTTATCCGCTATCAATGGCGCTGCAATCGCAGGTGCCAGCCGTGTGATCGCAGTGGACCTGTCCGCCACTAAGCTGAACCTCGCCAAGGAATTCGGTGCCACGGACGTTGTGAACCCGGCAGACGGGGACCCCGTGAAGCAGGTGCGCAATCTGGTCGGCGGTGGCGGTGTGCATCACGCCTTTGAAGCCATTGGCCTGAAGCAGACGGCGGAGGACGCATTCCGAATGATCCGCCCTGGCGGCACAGCCACGATCATCGGCATGATCCCGGTCGGCACCAAAATCGAACTGCATGGGCCGGAATTCCTGCGCGAGAAGAAAATCCAAGGCTCGACCATGGGCTCAAACCGCTTCCGGGTGGATATGCCCCGCTACATCGATTTCTACATGCAGGGCCGTCTGAAATTGGACGAACTGGTCTCCCAGCACATTCAGCTTGAAGACATCAACGAAGCCTTCGTCGAGATGAAAAAGGGCGAGATCGCGCGCTCCGTCATTATGTTCGATTGATCAACACATGAAGCATTGCCTCGTCATTGGCGTCGGCCCCGGCACGGGCCTAGCAACCGTCCGTAAGTTCGCGGATGAGGGCTATCATGTCTCAATGATCGCCCGCCATGCTGGGCGGCTTGAATCCTGGGAGCGGGATATTTCCGGTACATCCGGCCATGCCGCAGACATCGGCGCTACGGAGACCTTTTGCGCAATGCTCCGTGAGATCGAAGTCGCACACGGCACGCCAGATGTGGTCATTTATAACGCGACGCTGGCCAGCCGCGGGACCTATGACCAGATCGATCTGAAGGACTTCGAACGAAACTTCCAGGTTAATGCTGGTGGATTATTGGCGACAGCGCAAACGCTTGGCCCAGGGATGGAAGCGCGCGGATCAGGTGCCATCATCTGCACCGGCAATACCGGGGCGATGCGCGGCAAGCCTGGGTTCATCGGCTGGACGCCCACCAAAGCCGCCCAGCGCATGGTAGCTGAGGCTCTGGCGCGGGACTTGGGGCCTAAAGGCATCCATGTGGCCTATGTCGTGATCGACGCCGTTATCGACATGCCCTTTGCCCGCAAACGCTGGCCGGACTACCCGGACAATTTCTACGCCAAACCGGACGATCTTGCTGGCGAGATTTACCACCTTGCGCACCAACCCAAGTCCACCTGGAGCTTCCTCATCGAACTCCGGCCATTTGGGGAAAACTGGTAGGGCTGCGCTTTCGGCACCGTCCGTTATAATTGGCTCCTCATTCCAGCGAAGGACTTGTCCCGTGCCCGACAGCATTGCGCCCCAAGTGACCGAACATTTTGACAGCCTGATCGTTGGTGCCGGGATATCCGGCGTGGCGGCGGCGTACCATATTGGCGAGCAATGCCCTGATCACAGCATTGTCGTGCTGGAGTCTGAGAAAAGCTTCGGCGGCACCTGGTGGACCCATCGCTCCCCCGGCATCCGCTCTGACAGCGATCTGCATACTTTCGGCTACCGCTTCAAGCCATGGATCGGCCCGCCCATCGCGACGGCGGAAGAAATTCTGGCCTATATGGGCGATGTGATCGAAGAGAATAATCTGGCGCAGCATATCCGCTATCAGCACAAGATTCTGGCCGCCGACTGGTCAGAAGCCGATAGCCTTTGGACGATCGACGCCATCCGCACAGACATAGACGAACCGGTGCAGTTCACCGCGAACTTCCTGTTCATGTGCCAAGGCTATTACCGCCACAACGAAGGCTTCACGCCAGAATGGCCCGGCATGGCGGATTTCAAAGGCACTATCGCCCACCCGGAAAATTGGCCGGACGATCTGGACTATTCCTGCAAGAATGTCGTCGTCATCGGCTCCGGCGCCACCGCCGCGACCGTTGTGCCTGCGATGACGGACAAGGCGGCCCACGTCACCATGCTCCAGCGCACGCCCACATATTTCCGCACCGGGCGGAATGCGATTGAGATTGCTGAGGAGCTGCGTGAATTACAGGTCGACGAGACCTGGATACATGAGATCGTCCGCCGCAAAATCCAGTATGAACAAACGGCGTTCACCAAGCTTTGCCGCTCCAAGCCAGATGTGGTCCGCCGTGACCTGATCGGCAATATCCGAAACCTGCTCGGCCCCGATTTTGATGTGGAAAAGCACTTCGCACCCGATTACCGCCCCTGGCGCCAACGCATCGCGTTCGTGCCAGATGAAGACCTGTTCAAGCGGATCGCTGAAGGCAAGGCCTCCGTCGTTACTGATCACATTGAGCGGTTTACGGAAGATGGCATTGAGCTGAAATCCGGTGAAGTTCTGAAAGCGGACGTCGTTGTCACTGCAACTGGCTTCAACATGAACACCATGGGCGATATTGGCTTCTCGAAGGATGGCCAACCCTTTGCGTTCAATGAAACCGTGACCTTCAAAGGCACGATGTTCACGGGCATCCCGAACTTGGCTTATGTGTTCGGCTATTTCCGTGGAAGCTGGACACTGCGCAGTGAGATCATCGCTGACTTCGTGTGCCGCATGTTGAACCATATGCGAGACACGGGTGCTGCAAGCGTGCGCCCAGAACTTCGCCCTCATGAGCAGGACATGGAACTCCACTCATGGGTCGACGAAGAGGACTTTAACCCCGGATATCTGCTCCGCGCCAAGGACCTGTTGCCGAAACGTGGGGAGTCCCGAGACTGGCGGCATACCCAGGACCATTGGCGCGAAAAAGATGAATTCCCCGCCATCGATCTGACGGATGAGGTCTTCCAATATCGCGCCAAATCCCAGAGCAGCGTCGCCGCCGAGTAGGCTTAGTCGGTTCCTCTAGCCCGGCATTTTGTCGAAAGCCTTCAGCGCCGGATCAATTGGCGTCGAGGCAATGCGGCTTTGCATGTAGACGTTGACGCCAGGCTTGACGAGATCGGTCTGGTCAACCATGCCTGCGCGCAGGCTCATCATATTCGGGCGGTTTGAATTTCGGCCGAACAATTGGGAGCCGCAATTGGGGCAGAAATGCTTTTCCATATCGGCACTGCTGTCAGCCTTGTGCTTAAAGACCTTTGGGGCACCTTTAACCGTCAATTCGTTCGGATCAAGAAAGATCAGCGTGCCATAGGCAGCACCCGTGGCAGCCCTGCAATCTTTGCAATGGCAGTTCGCCATCATCTTGATATCAACGTCACCGCTGAAAGAAATATTGCCACAAAGGCATTTACCCGTAATTTCGGCCATTGCTTGGCTCCCTAGATGTTGGTGCGGGAGACCATGCAGTCCTGACAGACCGAAAGCAATGCGGCGGCTACTGGACCGCCTTAAGCAACCGATTAGGCGAACGCTCGTGATACAGCGGCTCTGCTTATACCGCGATACCGATGCGATTGTGCCAATAGACCGGCATGCCAAGCGCCATCGCCCCCGGCACATCCGCTGCGGACCCAGCAACAAACAGGACCCGCGCTGGGTCCATATCCATCGCCGCGAGGGTAGCAGCATATGGCTGAGAGCGAGGTTTGTAGAACCCGGCCTCCTCCGCCGTCATAATAACGTCAAAGGCTGGCGACGCCATCGCTGACGCCGCACGCCTCATCGCGATTGAGCAGTTAGTGACAACGCCAAGCTTAGCGCGGCCCGCCAATGTCTCGACCACGCTTACGGCTTCTGGCCAAGGCTGAAATTCCGCCCAGCGGCGGGTCAAGGCGTCCGGCTTGTCTGGCCCGATGCCTGCTGCCTTTGCCGCTTCTGCCACGATCGTCTCATAGGGCCGGTAAGCGCCAGCGTCGTAAGTCAGCCTGAGATAGGCTTGGCGCCAGCGCATGCCGTCTTCATCGGAACCGGCCACATCATTCCAGAGCGTCCAGCTATCAATGAGCGCCGTCAGTAGATCAAAAATGACAGCGTCATAGCGTTTGCCCATTAAAGGGTCGCGCACATGCCGCCATCCAGATTGACGGCTGTTCCAGTGATGTAGCTACCAACTTTGGAACACAGGAATGCAGCCAGATGGGCGTAATCTTCAGCCTCCCCGACGCGGCCCATGGGTACGATTTTTCCCATATCCGCATAGAATTCATCCAGCGGCTTGTTGCCAGCCCGCGCTTCCAATTGCGCGCTTTTAATGCGACCGATACAGATCGCGTTCACCCGCACATTCTCCGCCGCATAGGCGTTCGACAGAGATTTGGTGAGGTTGAGGCCCGCCGCGCGGGTGAGCGATGTCGGCAGCTGGTTCGGCCCAGGCGCTTTACCGCCGCCAATCGCAGCATTGATGATGGAACCTCCGCCAACGGCGCGGAAATGCGGAAGCGCCATGCGGCAAAGCCGGACAGCAGCCATCACTTTCAAGTCAAAATCTGCCTGCCAGGATTCATCGCTGACCGCTTCCAATGAAGCTGCCGCAGAGGTGCCGGCATTGTTGATCAGAATATCGAGGCGCCCGAACTGCTCAATTGTGGCGTTCATCAGGTTCTCGCAATCGGTGCCGTCCGATACATCCGCCCGAACGGCAACAACCGTGCCGCCGCTTTCCTGCGAAAGCGTTTTTGCCGCGTCCTTCAGGTAATCTTCCCGCCGCCCACAGATCACGACCTTGGCACCTTCTGCCGCCAGCAATTTCGCCGTGGCGCGCCCAAGTCCATCACTGCCGCCGGTGACAATTGCGACCTTATCCGTCAATCCATAATCAATCATGCGTCTTCTCCCTGCTGAAACGAAGTTGCCAAAGCCATAGCATCAGCCAGCAGCGTCCGGTAGCGCCACGCACTGCCAGATAAATGAAAATCCCGGTATAGGTTTGCACTTGCCGCCATTTTAGCCGGAGCATCAGGCGTGGACGTGATTGATATCGGCTTCGCCGCAAAGCTTGCCAGCACCGCAATGGTCGTGCTGCTCGCGACATTGATCGCAGAGCGGGCAGGCGCGTTTATCGGCGCGATGATTGTGGCGCTGCCGATTTCCGCTGGCCCCGCATATCTCTTCCTGGCGCTAGACCATGACGCCGCGTTTATCGCTGAAAGCGCCCGTGTCAGCCTAGGCGTCAACGCGCTTGTGCCGCCATTCCTGCTGATTGCTGCATATGTCATCCGCAAAGCTGGACTGATTGCGGCGTTAGCGGCGGCCTTCGCAGTCTGGGGCGGCGGCGCGGTTGTGGTTCTGGCGACTGACTTATCGCTCATGGGCGCAATCTTGCTGAATATTGTCAGCTTCGTCATTTGCCTGCCGCTCTCCCGACCACTCTTGGCGCAATCGCCATCCCAGGCATTGCGGCGAGGCTATACCGATATCGTCGTGCGCGTGATTGCCGTGATGGCAGTTGTCGGAACCGCGATTATCGTCGGGCGGCGGCTTGGGCCTGAAATTGCAGGCATTGCCGCTGTAGCACCGGTGGTTTGGACCAGTCTGACCTTGGTCGTCTATGCACGATCCGGCAGGGCCGCATGCTCCGCAATTTTGGCTAATGGCATAGGCGGTATGATCGGGTTCGCGATGGCTCTGCCTGCCGTTGCGTTGTTGGCCGGGCCACTCGGATGGCCCCTTGCGTTCATCATCGCACTGGCGCTTTGCGTTGCGTGGAGCACCGGGCTCACGTTCGCCCGGCCCTATATTCCGCTGTACCGTATCGCTAAATAGGCCCATCCTTCACCCCTCAACATGAGGGAGCTGCGGCGTGGATTATTATGACCTTGGGGATTATTCGCGGAAAATCAGCACGAATTCTGCGGATGCGCAGCTTTGGTTTACGCGCGGCCTGAACTGGCTATTCGCGTTCAATCATGGGGAAGCCGTCGCCTGCTTTCAGAAAGCAATCGCGGCAGACCCAGCCTGCGTCATGGCCCATTGGGGTGTCGGATATGCAGCTGGGCCGAACTATAACTTACGCTGGGTCCGCTGCGACCCTGCTGACCGCGCGACCGCCTTGGCGACTGCCTATACGCAACGCAGGCGGCCTTAGCGCTCGCTGATACGGCGACGCCCGGTGAGCGCGCGTTGATAGAAGCCCTGCCGATCCGCCACCCACAGCGGGAAATCACGGACGATGTGGACGAGATGTCCGCATGGGATGTCGCGTTCACAGCTGCCATGCGGAAAGTCGCAGCCGAATATCCGGGCGACTTGGACATCAAATCCGTATTCGTTGAAGCCATCATGAATGAAACGCACCGGCAGATGTGGGACCTGGACACAGGCAAAATCGCCGAAGGTGCGGGCACAGCCGAGGCGCGCGCCGTGCTGGAAGGCGCGTTCGAAACCATGCCCGCCAGTTGGGACCATCCCGGGCTGTTGCATCTCTATGTGCATCTGATGGAGATGTCGCCGTTCCCAGAACTGGCGCTTCGGGCGAGTGACCGCCTGCGCCACATGATACCGAGTGCCGGGCATCTGGTGCATATGCCGACCCATATCGATGTCCTCTGCGGTAATTATCACGATGTCCTGGTCTATAATCAGCGCGCCACAATCGCGGACCGAAAATTCCTGGCGCGTGAAGGCGCTCTCAATGTCTATGCGATGTACCGGACGCACAATCTGCATTTCGCCATATATGGTGCCATGTTCCTTGGCCAATTCACTCCGGCGCTCGCTGCCGCCCAGGAGTTGATCGACACAACGCCGGAAGACCTGTTGCGCATCCCCTCCCCGCCCATGGCTGATTTCATTGAATGTTATATCCCTATGAAGCAGCATGTGCTGGTGCGGTTAGGCAAAATGCAGGAAACCATACAGCAGGAATTGCCCGAAGACCAAGCGCTCTGCGCCTCAACCACAGCAATGATGCGTTACGCGAAGTCCGTCGCTCATTCGGCTATGGGCAATGTGGCGGATGCTGAACGGGGAAAGGCCGCGTTCCTGCAAGCAAAAGCGAAGGCGCCAGACACGCGCCGCGTTCACAACAATCTGGTGGTCGATATTCTGGAGATTGCTGAGGCCATGTTGGATGGTGAGTTGGAGTATCGACGCGGCAATCACTAGATCGCGTTTGACCACCTCCGCCGTTCCGTGGCCTTAGATGCTTCACTGGCCTATGACGAGCGTTGGGGCTGGATGCAGCCCGCGCGCCATGCGCTTGGCGCACTGTTGATGGAGCAGAACCAATTTGAGGAAGCGGAGGCCGTTTACCGCGCTGATCTAGGTCTCGACGACACGCTCAACCGCGCTTGTCAGCACCCAAATAATCTATGGAGCTTGCATGGATTGCATGAATGCCTGACGCGCCGGGGTGAGACAGTGGAGTCGCGTTTGATTAAGAAGCAACTCGACTAGGCTCTGGCCAGGGCCGAAGTCAAAGTCCAAGCGTCCTGCTTTTGTCGTCAACAAGCGGCGGCTTAGCTTACGAAGCTGCAGATTGACAACGTTCGGCCAACGATGAGGTCCTGATAGCTGTCGCGCACATCGGCGAGGCGTTGGGACTGCCTGTGTTCTGCAAAAGCTGCGTCGTCTGCATAAACCTCATGCAGGTGAACAGCGGCAGAGCCGTCCGTAGGTGTCAGGACGTCAAAACGCTCGCAGCCTGCTTCTTCGGCGAGTGTGCGGGCAGCGTGGGCTTTGATGATCTCCAGGAACGGACCCATCTGGCCAGCCTTAACTTCAAAAGCAACGATAACGGCAGTCTTAGCCAAGCTCTTTCTCCCTTTGCCGCCACATCAGCGGTTTGCGACATATGTATCGAACATCGCGTTGGCTTCTGCAGCGCCCATGCGTTCCGCTGGCATGTCACGATCTTCAGGTACACGGCTAACTTGGTCCCGCAATTCCACGGTTGTGTAGCGCCGCTTAACGGTTGGGTTATCGCCCGCCATCGC
>Ga0315321_10002574_pt1 | contig 14054 bp, 15 predicted proteins | sample M180m21515metaG_FD_203464 | JGI IMG/M metagenome (GOLD analysis project Ga0315321, IMG submission 203464) | Ammonia-oxidizing marine archaeal communities from Monterey Bay, California, United States - M1 80m 21515 | ecosystem: Environmental > Aquatic > Marine > Intertidal zone | place: USA... | reverse complement strand
GGGCGAGCTGTGGCGGCAAGATGAGATAGAGTAAAACGATGAACAGCGTTCCACCGCCAATACCCACCGCTGCGCTGAGATAAGCGGCAAGAAAGGCAGCCCCCGCCATCCCCGCTAGAAGCATCAGTCCTGGTCCGCTCTAATAACCATCAACGAGGGTCGGCCGTCTTTGTCGCGAACATCAAACCGGATGGCGTGACCGTGTTTCGACTCGAGCACCTCACGTTTTGAGGCGAGCTTGGCGAGGAACTCAGAGCGATTAGGCGCCTTTATTCCTGCTTCTTTGCAGAGCTGACCGTAGGCTTCGAAGGTCACCGAGTCTGGATCTTTAGTTTTAGCCGAACGCTTTCGGTCCGCTTTGGCGAGGTGTCGCTTAAACGTACCCGCCTCGATCTCGCGCATCTGGCGGTCCCACAAACGGCCGTAACTGTTGAACCGTTGCTGCACTTGCTGCAGCCGAAACCGGTCAGTGCTGACCAGATCTCGTCGCATCCGAGCTTGGTTGAGTTCACGGCCAAGCTTCTCGCGAATCGGAACCGGCGGGACGCGGTCGATGCCCTGAAAATAACGATCCCAGGCGCGGCGAAGTTCTTCCAGGCGCTTCTGAAGATCGTTAACGTCTATCGGTTTCGAGCCATCGCTAGGTCGTTTCATAGCCCAAACGCTGAATCACGCCGACTCGACTGTCAAACGTTGACTTGCCAAGCTAGTGCGACTCGGTAGTCGCCTGGCAGGCTTGAGCCCACGCTAAGTTCTCTTGCGCGCCTTGCCATTCTGGGTCCGAAGGTCCAGCCACTGCGTCGAGCTCAGCTTGAGCCTTCTCGACCATCTTGCGAGCGCGAGAGGCCCGAAGATCACCCCACTCTAAGAGACGGTTTGCCAGAACCGTCACCCGATCGCCGACCACTTCGCAGACGCCATTTCCGAGCGCGAACTTCTCTTCTTCATTACCGACTGCAATCCGGACCAAGCCAGGCTTGAGCCGAGACAAAAGCGCCGTGTGATTGGGAAGAATGGTAAACACTCCATCCGTCCCGACCAAGGTGACCTCGTCAGCTTCGCGCTCAAGCGGCACAGCGCCTGGCACGATCATGCGTAATTGAAGTTTACTCATCGGGATCTCCTAGCGTCTCAACCGAACCGCTTAGATAAGGCTCTTCGCTTTATCGAGGGCCTCTTCGATCGTTCCGACCATGTAGAATGCGTTCTCAGGTAGATCATCATGCTTACCCGAAACGATCTCTTCAAAGCCTTGGATCGTGTCCTCAAGCTTGACGTACACGCCCGGCGTGCCGGTGAAGACCTCAGCAACGTGGAAGGGCTGCGACAGGAACTTCTGAATGCGGCGAGCGCGAGCCACAACCTGCTTATCCTCTTCGCTGAGCTCGTCCATGCCGAGAATAGCGATGATGTCTTGCAGATCTTTGTAACGCTGCAGGATGTTCTGCACATCCCGAGCGACCTTGTAGTGTCGCTCACCCACAACCTGCGGGTCGAGAATCCGGGACGTCGAATCCAGCGGATCCACAGCCGGATAAATACCCAACTCGGAGATCTCACGGCTGAGCACGGTCGTCGCATCCAAGTGAGCGAAGGTCGTAGCAGGCGCCGGATCGGTCAAGTCATCAGCAGGCACATAAACAGCCTGCACTGACGTGATTGAACCGTCCTTGGTCGTCGTGATGCGCTCTTGAAGTTGGCCCATGTCCGTCGCCAGCGTCGGCTGGTAACCCACGGCACTTGGGATACGACCCAAGAGCGCCGAGACCTCGGAGCCTGCCTGCGTGAAGCGGAAGATGTTGTCCACAAAGAGCAACACGTCCTGATTCATTTCGTCACGGAAGTACTCAGCGCAGGTCAAAGCCGACAGCGCCACCCGAGAGCGGGCTCCTGGGGGCTCATTCATCTGACCGTAAATCAGCGCCGCTTTGTCGAGCACTGAGCTGCCGTCAGCGAGCTTAGCTTCTTCCATTTCGTTGTACAGATCTCGTCCCTCACGGGTACGCTCACCGACACCAGCAAAGACGGAGTATCCACCGTGCTGCTTAGCGACGTTGTTGATCAACTCCATGATGGTCACGGTCTTGCCCACACCGGCGCCACCGAAGAGACCAATCTTACCACCACGGGTGTACGGTGCGAGTAGATCGATGACCTTAATACCCGTCTCGAAGGACTGAACTTCAACGCTCTGCTCTTCAAACGAAGGCGGCTCACGGTGGATGGGACGCGTCACATCAGCGTCGACCGGACCGCCTTCATCGACGGGGTTACCGACGACGTTCAAGATACGCCCGAGCACTTTTTCGCCAACAGGCATCATGATCGGTGCGCCGGTGTTGGTCACTTCGATACCGCGTACCAAACCCTCGGTGGAGTCCATCGCGATGGTACGAACGGTGCGCTCGCCAAGGTGCTGCGCAACCTCGAGCACGAGATTGCCCGCACGAACGGAGCCGTCAGACTCTTTGATGCCATCGTTGGTGCAGTGAAGTGCCGTACTAATCTCAGGCAACTCATCACTGGTGAAGGCGACGTCGACCACCGCGCCGATAACCTGTTGAACCTTGCCGCTGGCTAGATTGCTCATTGTACTTTCCTAACTCAAAGCGCCTCAGCGCCACTGATAATTTCTACAAGTTCACTTGTGATCGCTGCCTGACGAGCCCGGTTATAAATCAGGGTCATCTTGTCGATCATCTCACCCGCGTTCTTCGTCGCACCGTCCATGGAGGTCATGCGTGCGGCATGCTCACCAGCTTCGGTGTCGAGAACAGCTTGATACAAAGTCAGAAACAGCTGTTGCTGAAGCACGTGATCCACAAGAGTTTTCGAATCCGGTTCGATCAACACTTGGGTATCAAGCTCTTCCGCATCCTCAGGAAGCTGCGTCGGCAGCATGCGCGTCATCGACGGCTCTTGAGTCATCACCGACACAAAGCGGTTATACAGCACGTAGACGTGGTCTAGCTCACCGTCGACAAATCGCTGCGACAGGCGCTGAATCAGCTGCCGAGCTTCTTCAACCTCATCACCTTGAACAAAGGCTTCGGTCAGATCAGCCTCATGCTGGTAACGCCGAGCAACATTTTCAGCCGCTTTGCGTCCGATCGTGATCACAGAGACCTCATCGTAAGCGGCGCCTTCATCGCCCATGAACCGGGCGAGTTTCTTGAGCACATTGCTGTTGAAGCCACCGCACAAACCACGGCTTGAGGTCAGCACAATCACCGCCGCTCGTTGAGCATTTGGTCGCTCAGCGAGCAGCTCATGATCACCCGCATCGACCATCGCCGCGACGCTTTGCATGAGATGACGATAGCCGTCAGCGTAGTGCTGAGCCGCATCCGCAGCATCCTGCGCACGACGCAGCTTTGCAGCCGCGACCATCTTCATCGCTTTGGTGATTTTCTGGGTGTTTTTGACCGACTTAATCCGCTTACGGATGTCGCGCAAAGACGCCATGATTCACCTCCCTAGAAAGGGGTCTTAGGACCAGTTGCTCTTGAACTTACGAAGAGCGGTTTCAATCTGCGTGCGAATCTCGACCGTCAACTCACCAACCTTCTCGATCTCATCGAGCAGCTCGATGCCGTTCTCTTCTAGCGAGGCTTCTAGATCCTGCATAAAGCGAACGATGTCTTTGGTCTGAATATGACGAACGAACGAATCCGGCGAGTCAGCGGTTTCACGGCTGGTCGCTGCAAAGATGCAGCAGACCTGAATCCCAACGCGCTGGGGCTTGTACTGACCCTGTTTAAGGGTCTCAACCAAGCGCTCACCACGAGCCAGCTGGTCCTGCGTCGCTTTATCCAAGTCCGAACCGAACTGAGCGAAAGCGGCGAGTTCACGGAACTGAGCCAGCTCAAGGCGCAACGTGCCTGAGATCTTCTTCATGATCTTCTTCTGCGCTGCGCCACCCACACGAGACACCGAAATACCGGGGTTAATCGCTGGGCGAACACCCGCGTTGAAGAGATCAGCCTCAAGGAAGATCTGACCGTCGGTAATCGAAATCACGTTGGTCGGAATGTACGCCGAGACGTCACCCGCTTGGGTTTCGATGATCGGAAGCGCCGTCAAGGAACCTCCGCCAAGTTCATCGCTAAGCTTTGCGGCGCGCTCGAGAAGACGGCTGTGCAAGTAAAAGACATCACCAGGGTACGCTTCACGCCCCGGGGGACGACGAAGCAGCAGCGAAATCTGACGATAAGCAACCGCCTGCTTGCTCAGGTCATCATAAATGATCAGCGCGTGCTCGCCGTTGTCGCGATAGTACTCGCCCATGGCACAGCCCGTGTAGGCCGATAAGAACTGCATCGGTGCAGGGTCTGAGGCGCACGCGGCGACGATGATGGTGTAATCAAGCGCACCATTGAGGCGCAGCTTCTCCACCACCTGAGCGACCGTGGAACGCTTCTGACCGATCGCAACGTAGATGCATTTCACGCCGGTGTTCTTTTGATTGATGATGGCGTCGATCGCCACAGCGGTCTTACCGGTCTGGCGATCGCCAATGATCAACTCACGCTGACCACGGCCGATCGGAACCAAAGCGTCAATCACCTTCAGACCCGTCTGCATGGGCTCGTGAACTGGCTTACGAGCGATGATGCCCGGCGCCTTGAGCTCAATCTGACTGCGCTTTTGCTCGCCGATAGGACCTTTGCCATCGATGACGTTGCCCAAACCGTCGACCACGCGACCCAGGAGCTCCGGACCGACAGGAACGTCAGCGATCGTACCCGTGCGGGTGACTCGGTCACCTTCACGAATCTCGGCATCGGAACCCATGATCACCACACCGACGTTGTCTTCTTCAAGATTCAACGCAAGGCCCATGACCCCGTTAGCGAACTGCACGAGCTCACCGGCCATCACTTTGTCTAAGCCGTACACGCGCGCCACGCCGTCACCGACGCTGAGCACACTACCAGTCTCCGAGACCTCGACTGCCTGATCAAAGTCAGCGATCTGGTCCCGCAGGATACGGCTGATCTCTTCTGCACGAAGCTCCATGTTCTTCATCTCCATCGCAAGGCAGCTCGCCCTGCAGCCATCAGTTGGCTAAAAGTTGTCGTCCGAGGCGATCAAGGCGCCCCTTCACAGATCCATCGTAAAGCTCGCTGCCGATCTGCACCTGCAAACCAGCGATCAAGCTCGGGTCAACCTCGGCCTCTAGAACGATCTTTTGACCGACTTTAGCCTCGAGCGCTTTGGCAACAGCCTGACGCTGCGCCTCGCTTAACTCACTCGCGCTGACGGCTAAGGCTCGAACTCGTCCAAGCCGTTGATCCGTCAGATTTTGGACCGCACCTGAGATGCCGCGCAATGCCGGCAAGCGATCCTTTTCAATCACCAACCCCATGAAGGGTCGGAGTAACTCATCCAGATTCAAACGCTTCATTAACTCGTTGAATACAGCGGTGCGCTGCTGAGCCGAAAACCCAGGGTGATTCATCACCGCTTGAAGTTCGTGATGCTCCTCGCACAGCATCGAGAGCTGCTCGAGACCCGAAGCGACGGCTTCGAGACGATCAACCTGTTCAGCCAGCTCGACCAAGGCACGAGCATATCGAAGTGAAATCGCAGCGGGGATCATGCTTCGCCCTCCACTTCGGCAACAAACTCAGCGTTGAGGCGTTCATGATCGCTGGCATCAACAGCCGCGGTCACGCGCTGATGCGCTGCCGAGAAAGCCAACCGAGCAGCTTCCGCTGCGAGGCGCCGTTCGGCGCTACGCCGCTGGCGCTCAAGAGCGATCTCTGCGTTCTTTTGTAGCCTGGCGATCTCGGTTTCAGCGCTCTCCATGATCAGCACTTTTTCACGCTCAAGTTTCTCGTCGGTAGACTTCTGGAGCGCATCAATTTCGAGCGATAAGCCGTCTAGGCGAGCCTGCAATTCAGCCTGGCGCTTTTCTGCTGCCTCACGAGCTTCATCCGCTGCACGCAGGAGCGTCTCGAAACGCTCAGCCCGCTCACGCACTTGGCGCATGATCGGCCCGCGAATCACAAAGGCAAGTCCTGCAGCAAAGATGAGAAAGTTCATAATGAACCAACCCATCGCTAGATTGTGAGGATCACCAACCGTAAACCAGTTGATACCATCAGCGGGGTTCGCGCCAGCCGTTGCGAGCGACGAGGACATCAACACCATCAGGGCAAGAAGACGCATTATGCACTCCTCCCCAACGCTTTAGTGACCAGCTCGTCGGCGAGGGCCTTGACGTCACCCTCGAGGTCGTTACGAGCTTTATCAATCGTCGCTTCTAGCTCAGCCTCTTCGACGCGTGCACGCTCGAGGATCGCCTGACCTGCATCGCCGATCTTAGCTTGGGCGTCCTGACGCAAACTCGAACGCTTGCTCGAAGCAGAGTCCTCGACCTTTCGACGAGCCGATTCCCACTTCGCCTGAACGCGCCGCTCAAGACGATCTACAGCGTGCACACCTGAACCGCTCGCTTCTGGCGCTTCGAGCGCTTCACGCGCTTCGAGCAAGTCCAGATACGGCCGGTACAGCCAAGGCGTAAATAGAAACAGTAATCCTAGGAAGATCACTAAAATTACGAGAATGCCAACAGTCGACACATACATAAGCCGGCCGCCCTCTCCCCTTGAACGAGCGGGCAACTAGCACCGAGAATAGGGGTCGTCAACGCCATCTGTAACAAGCTTTAGCTCGTTGTATTAGCTTCGAAATCTACGCTATTTTCTGGTGACGCCTAGAATTCACAAGCGGCCGTTTGCATCGCCAAGCGATCCGATCCCTAAAAGTGAACTCTTTACGAAAAACACAAGCGGACGCCACAACGGCGCCCGCTTGGACTCGATGTTCGCGTTGAACTCAAGCTTCGATGGTCTCTTCTTCCCCAGCCTCGGTGACTTCAGCGTCGGCATCAGCCTCAGCGGTCATCTCCTCAACAGGTTCCTGAACGACCGGTTCCGGAGCCGGGGTTTCAATCACCTCGACAGGCTGGGTACGGTCAGCGACCACCCAGACCTTGACCTCGGCGGTGACGCCAGCGGTCAACTTAACCGGAACTTGATACACACCAAGCGCCTTGATCGGCTCTTCGAGCACGATGCGACGCGAATCCACAGGGTGCCCGAGGGCAACCAAACCCCGTGCGATGTCGCGGCTGGTCACCGAACCGAAGAGCTTATCTTGCTCACCGACACGGACTGGGAAGGTTAGATCCACACCATTGAGCGCAGTCGCTCGGCCTTCTGCTTCGGTAGCAGCCTTGCGCTTTGCGTGCTCAGTCAAACGCTGAGCATGCTCCCATTTGCGGACCGCTTTGGGGTCAGCGACCAGCGCCAAGCCCTTAGGCACCAAATAGTTGCGTGCGAAACCCGGCTTGACCGTAACCACTTCACCGACGAGTCCCAAGTTGGGAACATCACGTTGTAAAATGACTTGCATGACGCCTCCTAGTTTTGCTGACCAGCGTAGGGCAGAAGCGCAAGCTGGCGAGCCCGCTTGATTTCTACCGCAAGCTTACGCTGGGCTTTGACGCTCACACCACTGACACGTGCAGGCATGATCTTGCCTCGTTCGGTGATAAAGCGACGCAGAAGGTTCACGTCTTTGTAACTGATCTTCAGGTTAGGGTCTGCCTCAAAAGGGCACTTCTTAGAGCGCACAGGCTTTCCACGTTTTTCCTTAGCCATCGGTTTTCTCCTCTTCGTCAGCTGCAGCTTCTACAGCTTCTTCAGCCTCAGGCTCGCTCACTTCAGCGGCGGGCTCTTCAGCGGCAGCTTCGGCAGCGGGCTCTTCAGCGGCGGCTTCGGCGGCGGGCTCTTCAGCGGCGGCTTCGGCGGCGGGCTCTTCAGCGGCGGCTTCGGCGGCGGGCGCTTCAGCAGCGGCTTCGGCGGCGGGCGCTTCAGCAGCGGCTTTAGCGGCGGGCGCTTCGGCAGCGGCTTCAGCGGCAGCTTGTGCAGCGGCTTCAGCAGCCTCAGCGGCAGCAGCAGCCTCAGCGGCTGCTTGAGCAGCTTGAGCAGCTGCTGCTTCGGCCTGAAGCTTAGCTTCGGCGAGGCGAGCTTCCGGATCGTCGATATCAGCGAGCTGAATCGTCAGGAAACGCCACACACCGTCCATGATGCGCAGACCCTTTTCCAAGGTCACCACAGTGGACTTGTCGCCCATGTAGTTCTGCAGCACGTAGTAACCGCGGTTGTTTTTGTTGATTTCATAAGCAAGCTTGCGCTTACCCCAGTGGTCGGCGCCAAGCATGGTGCCGCCCGCTTTCGAGATGCTGCCTTCGATTCGCTCAAGAAGGGGTTGCAGGTTACCCTGCTCTTCCAACTCAGGATCGAGAATGCAGACCGTTTCGTATTCCCGGATCATTCGATCTCCTCCCGGACTTACGGCATGACCCCAATGGTCATGCGAGGATATGTTACCCCCTTGGCCAAATGCCGAGGGCGAGGCGCCCTATCAGCGCTCAACCCAGCGCGCAAAGCAAAAGTTGGAAAAACGAGAACGGGGCAGCCTAAGCCGCCCCGCCTCGTGATCAATCCTAGCGGATTTAGTTGGCGATCAGCGGTGCGATCACCAGAGCGACCACGGTCATCAACTTGACCAAGATGTTGAGCGCCGGGCCAGCGGTATCCTTGAAGGGATCGCCGACCGTATCACCGATAACAGCAGCATGGTGCGAATCCGAACCCTTGCCTTGATCGTTATCGAGATCTTTGTCTTCGCCCTCGATCTGCTTCTTCGCATTGTCCCATGCACCACCGGCGTTGGACATGAAGATCGCAAGCAGCACACCCGAAACGAGCGCGCCTGCCAGCAAGCCTGCAAGCATATTCTTATCATAGAAGCCAGTAGCCACTGGAGCTGCAATAGCGAGCAGCCCAGGAAGCATCATCTGCTTAATCGCAGCCTTAGTCGAGATGTCGACGCATTTTGCGTGATCGGCTTTGACGCCCTCTTTGCCTTCTTTAAGGCCCGGGATCTCACGGAACTGACGACGGACTTCGACGATCATCTCGTTGGCCGCCAAACCAACAGCCTTCATCGCCATCGACGAGAAGAGATAAGGCAGCATACCACCGATCAACAACCCAACCATAACCATTGGTTTGGCTAAGTCGATGGTCTCAATGCCCGCTACGCCGCGAAACGCAGCGAAAAGCGCTAGCGCAGTGAGTGCAGCCGAACCAATAGCAAAGCCCTTACCAATCGCAGCCGTGGTGTTACCCACTGCATCGAGATTATCGGTGCGCTGGCGAACTTCCGCAGGAAGCGCAGCCATCTCGGCGATACCACCGGCGTTGTCAGCGACAGGACCGTAGGCATCAACAGCCAGCTGGATACCAGTGGTGCAGAGCATACCGAGCGCAGCCAAAGCCACGCCATAAAGACCAGCGAAGTGGTGCGATACAAGGATCGCAGCACTGATCTGGATCATCGGCAGCGCCGTGGACTGAAAGCCCACACCGACGCCAGCGATGATGTTGGTCGCAGGACCGGTCTTTGAGGCGTCGCGAATGCTCGTCACTGGCGGCTTGTTGCACGCGCAGTAGTATTCGGTCGTAAAGCCGACAGCCACACCAGCAGCAAGTCCACCGATCACAGCATAAAGAACTTGCATCACACCAACGGTCTTACCGTCGAGGATCAAACCACCTTCTGGTAAGATCATCCCAGCGATGAAGTAGGTTGCGCCAATCATGACCGCCGCAGCACCTAAGGTTCCGCGATCCAGAGCGTGCTGTGCGTTGCCACCTTCTTTGACGTTCACCGTGTAGGTGAAGATGATCGAAACGATCACACCCACAGCAGCGATTGCTAGAGGCAATACGGCTGCACGAACGCCGGCGTCACCGCCAGCGAGCGCGCCGAGCACCATGGCGCCGATGATCGAGCCGACAAACGACTCAAACAAGTCAGCGCCCATACCGGCAACATCACCGACGTTGTCGCCGACGTTGTCAGCGATGGTGGCTGGGTTGCGCGGATCGTCTTCCGGAATACCGGCTTCGACTTTACCCACCAAGTCAGCGCCGACATCGGCGGCCTTGGTAAAGATACCGCCGCCCACGCGAGCAAACAGGGCGATCGAAGAGGCGCCCAGCGAGAAGCCGGACAACACCTGAATCGCACGACTCAGGTTCTCTTCACCGCCAAAGCCACCAACGCCGAGCTTGAAGTAAGCGAGGAACAAGCAACCCAAGCCGAGCAAAGCCAAACCGACCACGCTCATGCCCATGACTGCGCCGCCTCGGAAGGCAACCTTGAGCGCATCCGAGAGGCCGGATCGCGCAGCGTGTGCGGTCCGCACATTGGCGCTCGTCGCCACCATCATCCCGGCGTAGCCGGCTGCGGCGGAGCAGATCGCACCGATGACAAAGCTCACACCCACGAGTGCGTGGGAGGCGGCCTCGCCATTGTTCATCACAGAGAGCAACACGGCGACCACGACCACGAAGATCGCAAGCACCTTATACTCAGCTGCTAAGAAGGCTTTGGCGCCTTCTTTAATATCGTTCGAAATCTCCCGCATGCGATCGGTGCCCACTTCTTGAGCGGTGACCCACTTCGACGTGACGAAGGCATAGATCAAGCCGATGAGACCGGCCACGGGGACTAGATACAACCATGTATCAATAGACATCATACTCCCTATAGAGTTGCTTTAAGCGAGCGCCCTATAGGGACGAGCCTCTAGCGGGTCAATGACGATGTGATCGACAGCCCCACCGACAAACGGCGCTGCGGCTTAGCAAACGGGGGGCAGACCGTTGACTGTATTCATTGCGGAGACGACTCCATCGCGCACCAACGCCTCAACCGCGTCGCATGCTCGCTCGATGACCTCGTCCAAGTCCCCGCGTTCACCGCTACTGAAAGCACCCAGAACGTGTCCGGTCACGTCACCGCCATGACTCGGCCGACTGATCCCGATCCGGACGCGCGGGTAATCACCGCCGCCTAATCGCGCACCGATGGAACGCAAGCCATTGTGGCCAGCATGGCCCCCAGACTGCTTGATCCGCACGCAACCAAAGCCAAGATCAAGCTCGTCATGAACGACGATCACACGCTGCGAAGAGAGCTTATAAAATGCAGCCATCGGCTGCACCGAATCACCGCTGCAATTCATAAAGGTCTGAGGCTTGGCGACCACAGCCTTTTGTCCTGCGATCAAGCCACCACCAAAGCGCGCATTGAACTTCTTGGTGTCGAGTTTGAACCCCGCACGCTCGGCGAGACGCTCCGCCACCATAAAACCGATGTTGTGACGCGTCTTATCGTATTTTGAGCCCGGGTTACCCAAGCCCACCACAAACCACATCGGAGCGCCCTCAACGCGCAAAGAGCCCCGAGGAGCAGGCTGCCCTTCGGAGCTCTTGCGGCGAAACCATGAAAGGATTCGGTTCAAACGACCTAAGCTTCTTCGGCTTCGGCATCATCCGCATCGGCTTGACGCGCTTCACGTCCCTTGACGCACTGAACGACCACGAAGTCATTCTTGAAGACCTTCTCAATGCCGTCAGCGGCAGGGCACTCGCTGAAGCGAAAAGCTTCGTCACCGTCGAGTGGTGTCACATCAACCGGGAAGGAGGATGGGATCACCTCAGGCAAGCAGCTCAAGTCCACCACACGGCGGACTAAGCGCATCCGGCCGCCGATCAAGACGCCCTTAGCTCTGCCGACCATCTCGACAGGAACCTTGACCGTAATCGGGCTGGTCAGGTCCACGCGCACGAAGTCCGCATGAATAAGGTCTCGCGTGATCGGATCCGATTGAAGTTCGCTGACCAGCACCGCTTCGGGCTTGTTGCCATCGATCTCGAGACCGATCAGGGTGTTACGTCGGTGAGCGCTGCGCAGCAGGCGACCCAACTCTGCAGCATCGACCGAGACGCTGCTCGAATCGCCCTCACCACCGTACAAAACACCTGGCGTCTTGCCTGCAGACCGAAGCCGTCGGTTGTTGCCTTTTCCGGTTTTCGTCCGGCTCTCGGCTTTAAGAATATGCATGTCTTTCTCCTACGTCGCTCCACGATCACGCTGCTTCATTGCAGCCTCGCATGAGCGCTTCTTATTCAAAGAGGTTCGAAATACTTCGACTCGAATTCACTCGAGAGATGGCCTCAGCGAAGAGCCGCGCCACACTCAAGACCGTCACCTTGGGGCAGTCCTCAGCGATCGTATCATGGGGAATCGTATTCGAGACCACCACCTCTTCGATCACCGAATTCATAAGCCGCTCTTTCGCCGGGCCGCTCAGAACCGCATGGGTCGCAGCAGCTCGAACGGACAATGCGCCATGCGCTTTGACCGCCTCGGCAGCATGACAGAGCGTTCCGGCGGTATCGATCATGTCATCGACCAACAGCGCGTGGCGGCCTTCAACTTCACCCACCAGGTTCATCACTTTGCTCTGATTCGCTCGCTCACGACGCTTATCGATAATCGCTAACGACGCGCCCAAACGGCGAGCATAGGCACGCGCCTTTTCGACACCACCCGCATCCGGACTCACCACCACCAGCTGCTGCTGAGGGTCTTCGACGCCCAGCTCGCGGAAGTGATCGGCGAGGTAACTGCGCATGACCGGCATAGCGTACAGATGATCCACAGGGGCGTTAAAGAAGCCCTGGATCTGCCCTGCGTGAAACTCCATCGACAGGACTCGATTGACGCCTGCTGTCAGCAGCAAGTCAGCGATCAAGCGCGCCGAGATGGGAGCCCGAGGCGAAGCCTTACGATCCTGACGAGCGTAGCCGTAGTACGGGATGACTGCGGTGATGTTCTCTGCCGATGCGCGTTTGAGCGCATCGACCATCACCAACAGCTCCATCAGGTGGTCGTTGGCCGGAGCGCTGGTGCTTTGAATCACAAAGACATCGCACCCGCGAACCGATTCCATGAGGTCGATGTTAACTTCGCCATCACTAAACCGGCCAACGGTTGCCTGGCCCATCGGCACACCAAGCGCTTCGCAGATAGACTCGGCCAGTTGCGGGCATCCGTTGCCCGCAAAGACCTTAATCTTACCTCGGGTTGCCATTGCAGAACCCATCCCTCGTTCACCCGGCGGATTTGGCTGGCGCGGTAGGACTCGAACCTACAACGGCTGGTACCAAAAACCAGTGTCCTGCCATTAGACGACGCGCCATGAAGCCAGGTGTGTGCCCCTACGGGGCGGACGCCTACTGCACGACCTTAGCCCCGGGTTCAACAGGAAATGGCAAAGTTCGACTCAGGTTCCTTCGAGATAACCAGAGCGCAGCAAAAAGGTGACCGTCTTTTTCACTCGCTCGTCGTCTTTGCGAAGCGCCTCAGCGATACCGCTCAAATTTCCGTGATTATGCGCTGCTTGCAACGCACTCAACTGCTCAGGACTCAAGAATTCCAGGCTCGGCTGCATGGGGTGTGCGAGGTAAACACTCAAAGGTGCATCACCCCAACGCTCCCGATAAGCCGTCTCATCAACGCCCGAGTGGCCAGTGGCTACGGTATCTCCCGGGACCGTTAGCTCCGACTCAACCGGATCACCTAGATCATCGGCGAAGGGGTCCACCTCGTCGTCATCAGGGTCATCCAACAAGGCCTGGTCCTCAGGTGGTTTGGTATCCGACTCTGCGAGGAGCTGCTCATCGGCAGGTTCATCGATGGGGTCATCAAAAACCATCTCGTCGGGTTCGAGCACAGGCTCTTCATCTGCGGTCTCAAGGTCTACCTGCGACGACTCGTCATCTTCGACGGGTTCGGCTTCCGCCGCCTCGTGCTCAGCTTCTTCCTCTTCGTCAGCGTCTTCATCATCGCCGTCTTCAGCCATCGAAGCGATCGCAGCCGCTACCGAGGTTGCCGTCGCTCCCGTCAAACTCGATTCATCAAAATCCAGATCATCGAAATCATCAGCCGAGGGAACCATAGTTTCCAGCGCAGCGGCGCGCTCTGCCTGCTCTGGTTCAAGGGCAGCCGCCTCGTTGGCGGCCGCCAAGGGTCCGGAATCGGCTTGGGTCGTATCGCTTGAGAGCTCTTCGAGGCGCAGGATCGAAGTTCCCATCAAAATCCGATCACCAACCGCTAACTCA
>Ga0315321_10002571_pt1 | contig 14060 bp, 14 predicted proteins | sample M180m21515metaG_FD_203464 | JGI IMG/M metagenome (GOLD analysis project Ga0315321, IMG submission 203464) | Ammonia-oxidizing marine archaeal communities from Monterey Bay, California, United States - M1 80m 21515 | ecosystem: Environmental > Aquatic > Marine > Intertidal zone | place: USA... | reverse complement strand
CCGGCAATCAGGTAATGACGATAGGAGCTTTGCTCAGGTTGCCCATCCACGAAACGCACCTTTGATGCCACGCACTGATTACCTTGCAAATGCGAAACATCTATGCAATCGACTATATGCGGCGCAGGGACGTCAAATAGCGAACAGATGGTTCGTGCCACACTAGAGTAAGGCAACGCCCGTTGTTCTCCCTTTAAAGATTGTGCATTCCGCTGAGCCATCTTCACCAGTGCGCGCTTCTGCCCCCGCTGCGGTATGAGCAATTCGAACTTAGAGTTAGTCTTAGATGCTATGGCATCTTGAATTTGATTAAGGTCCTTAGGCTCGATATCGATCAAGACTTCAGGCGGGACATCGGCGCCATCCGCATACAAAGCAATTAATAACTTTGACATCGCGTTTTGCAAATCATCGAACAAGGGAACGAAGCCGGTAGTGGAATGCAACCAATCTCCATCGCGGTACTGCAAAACAGCATATGCACCACGCACATCTATAGCCACCACATCAAAATCTTTCCCAGATACTAAGCGTACATTTTGTTTTTGTTGCAAAGATTCTAAAGCCTTAATATTGTCACGACAACGCAAAGCATTCTCATACGCCATTTCCTGTGAATATCGCGCCATTGCTTGCCGCTCACTCGCAAGTAGCGGCGCGACATTGCCGTTTAAAATGTCACGCGTATTGTCCAACGCCTGCGAGTATTCTTCGGCATCACACTTTGCGACGCAAGGCGCAAGGCACAGCTTAATACCAAACTTCAAACATGGGCGGCTGCGGTTAGCCAAAGTGGAGTCACTACAATCGCGCAGCTGACACAGCTTTTGGACTAATCGCTTAGCGCGCCTCGCCGTTGAAGCGTTCGGATATGGCCCGAAGTGCTCTCCACGGCCCTTTCGATTGCGAACCAAGCTAAGGCGCGGCCACTGGTGTGATGTGTCTAGGCGAATAAATAAGAATGTCTTGTCATCTTTCAGCAACACATTCATCGGTGGATAATGCGTTTTGATGAGTTGCGATTCAAGGATGATCGCTTCAACCTCATTATCGGTAATTAAAAATTCAGCCGTCGCCACTACTTCGAGTAATTCCTCGAGACGCGAGCGGCCGTCTGCCCCATCTCGGGAATACACTTGCACGCGTTGCTTGATATTCTTGGACTTCCCTACATACAGCACCTGCTCGCGCCTATCGCGAAACACATACACACCACTACTTGAAGGAGCATCCTTCAGTTGCTCTACGAACTGCGAACGAAAGTCATTCATCGTGAGACAAGCGCTGTGTTTCTAAACGTTGTAACTTGTCACGCAACTCAATAGCCAATTCGAATTTCAAATCAGCAGCTGCGGATTGCATTTGTTCTCGTAATTCGTCACCTTGCTGTTGCCAATCAATAGCCTGGTAATCTACTTGTTGCTCATCGCTTTCGCGCAACAAAATGCCTGACAGCGAGTCAATGACCGGTTTCGATATGGTTCGCGGAGTAATTCCGTTCGCCACATTAAAGGCATGCTGAATATCACGCCGGCGCTGCGATTCGTCGATGGCTTCTTGCATCGATTTGGTCATCTTATCGCCAAACATAATCACCCGGCCATCGACATTGCGCGCAGCACGTCCGCAGGTTTGGACCAGAGAAGTTGTTGAACGCAAAAAACCTTCACGATCAGCATCAAGGATTAGCACCAACGAGACTTCAGGGATGTCTAGGCCTTCGCGTAACAAGTTAATGCCCACCAATACGTCAATGACGCCCAATCGCAAATCGCGCAATAATTCTGAGCGCTGCATGGTGTCGATATCTGCATGCATATAGCTGGCCTTCACTCTGTTCTCTTGCAAGAACTCAGTCAAGTCTTCGGACGAACGCTTGGTAAGCGTGGTCACCAGCACTCGCTGTTGGAGTTTGACACATTTCAGTACCTCCGCTAAACACTCTTCCACCTGATGCTTGGCACTCCTAACTTCAATGATCGGCTCAAGCAAACCGGTTGGCCGCACAATTTGCTCAACGTAATCGTCGCCAGCCAACGCTCTTTCGCGGTGCGATGGAGTAGCCGAGACATAAAGTACTCGCGACATCATGCCTTCGAATTCTGGCTCAGCAAGTGGTCGATTGTTTAATGCTGACGGCAAGCGAAAGCCATGCTCTATCAGAGATTCTTTACGTGCTGCATCGCCACGCACCATGCTATAGACTTGCGGCAACGTGACGTGCGATTCATCAATGACCGTTAAGAAATCAGATGGGAAGTAATTCAACAATGTGAACGGCGGCTGGCCATCGGCGCGCTGCTCAAACAAACTCGAATAGTTTTCTATACCAACGCAATAACCTAGTTCTTCAAGATCTTCTATATCAGATAACACGCGGCGCTCGAGACGGCTGGCCTCGAGGTTCTTCCCCAATCTATTCAACTCGGCAACTCGCGCGCTACATTCGGCGCGCATGGACACCAAAGCCTGCGGTATTTTATCTTCTGGCTGAACGTAATGCCCCACCGGGTAAACGGCGACGTTGTGTGGCGTTTCTAGTATTTCTCCTGTCAGAGAATCGACATACATCAACTCGGATATTTTGCCGTCATCAAGCTCAATACGTAGAAAGCGTGACTCTTCGTGAATGGGCCACACCTCGACAGCATTGCCGCGAACTCGAAAAGTGCCGGCACCGAAGCCTACCTCGCTACGACTGTGTTGCGTGCGCACTAATTCGCGCAAAAGATGCTGGCGCAAGCAATCGCCACCAACCACTAAGCGCAACGCTAGGTTTTGGTAAGTCTCAGGATCGCCTAATCCGTAAATACATGACACCGACGCAACCACAATGACATCGCGGCGTGTGAGCAAGGAAGCCGTTGTTGAATTACGCAACCGTTCAATGCGCTCGTTAATGCGGGCATCCTTCTCTATATATGTATCAGAGCTTGGAATGTATGCCTCTGGCTGATAGTAATCGTAGTAGGAGACAAAATACTCGACAGCGTTATCGGGAAACAATTCACGCAGCTCTTGATATAGCTGCGAAGCTAAAGTTTTATTGTGTGCAAGCACCAATGTCGGCACTTGCAAGTTTTGAATAAGATTGGCGACGGTGAAAGTTTTTCCGGAACCGGTTACGCCAAGCAAAGTTTGGCGAGAATTTTTAGCAGCGAATCGTGAGACCAAAGCTTCAATCGCCGCTGGTTGATCACCAGCAGGCAAAAACGGACTAGCTAAATTGAAGTTATTGGCGACCACACCTTTTCTCTATAATACTTTATTGCACTTAAGTTGTTTAACAGCACTATTGTACTTTAGCCCGACGACAGCCTTTCGGGCGTAATGGCATAATGCGGGACACACACCTAGCGTAGTGTCGTGGAATGAAAAGCGGCCTTGCGGCCGTTCTTAGTCGTTATCTTCTAAGAATTCAATCAGCACGCCTTCTTCTAGAAGGTACTGCACTGCCTCTTCAACTTTATCGCTGTCTCCTTCTAGCTCAAGAGACAATATCGCGATAGTATCTGTCACGCTCGCGCCACGAATATTTGGCACTACTTGAAAGCGCTTAACAAGAGTAAATAACAACGGTTGTTTAATCAACCGTTCAGGGAAAGTACACATTAAGCGACGTTGCATTATTAGTTTTTGGTTTCTTCGACATGCGAAGTGGCTCTAATTATAGCCACTAGCCGGTCATAGGCGAACAACAAAATCGACACTACTGCGCATGCAGCCAACGGCTGCCAAAACGCGCTATCTGGCAAAGCCTGCTGAGAACCGAATTGCTCATACAGCTCTCCCTTGCGCGCTGGGTCCCATTGGGCATTTGACAGCAACTGCCCCGGCCAATACACCCAAGCGGATGACATCCATAGCGGAAGAGTGCAAAGGGCTGTGTAGCAGACAATAGCGCGGCGGCTGATGGCAGAGGACAAGGCAAATGCCTTCCGGTGATCAAGGCTGATTGCGGCGACAAACCCGGCGATACTATACGGTGCAAGCTCAACATTAATCAGTGTAATCAACGGAATCGCCGCTAATGCTAGCAGTCGTGCACTTTTATTCCCACTGAACCAAATTAAAGGGGCCATAAACAGGAAAAGCAGATGGAAAAACGTTGGATTCATGATGTATCTTTCACATAATACAATATAATTCGCCCCTGTGATGCCGGCATGGCCAAGTGGCTAAGGCATTGGATTGCAAATCCAACATCCCCAGTTCGAATCTGGGTGCCGGCTCCACCCAATTTTAGGTGCAGATATCGCATAATTAAGGGGAGGTAGCCCAATGGCAGAGGCAAAGGACTTAAAATCCTTCCAGTGTGGGTTCGAGTCCCATCCTCCCTACCACACCAGCGGAACAATAAAATGTCAGAAGACACCACAAACAATTCAGATGCCCTTAGCGCCATAGATAGTCGCACGGGCAAAGAATATACGCTACCGATCGAGCACGACACTATTCCCGCGACTAAATTACGTGAGATTAAGGTCAACGACGATGATTTCGGCATGCTGTCTTATGATCCGGCCCTCAAGAATACCGTCACTTGCAAAAGCTCTATTTGCTTTATTGATGGCGAAAAAGGAATTCTAGAATATCGCGGTTATCCCATACAAGAAACGGCGTCTAAAGGCACTTACCTTGAAATTTGCTGGCTGCTATTAAATGGCGAACTTCCGACTGCCGCTGAACTTGATATGTTCCAGGCCGAGATCAGCGCTGCTACCTATGCTCCGCAAGACATCCAGAAACTTCATGATGTCTTCAACAAAAACTTACACCCTATGGCCATGCTCGAATCAGCACTGGCTGCTTTGGGCGGAGAGTTTGATGACATTGATGACGTACTCAGCGCCGAATCGCGCCATCAGCAAATCATTCGATTGATTGCTCTTACTCCAGTGCTTGCAGCGATGGGTTACCGTCACCGCAATGACTTGGGTCCGGTAGAAGTGAACACCGACTTGTCCTATAGCAGCAACTTCTTGCATATGATGCTAAGCCGCAAGGGGCGCGAACACGAAATCCATCCTGCTCTTGAAAAAGCAATGGATGCTCTGCTTATCCTGCATGCTGATCACGAACAGAACTGTTCGGCAAATGCAGTACGTGCGGTTGGCTCATCACGCGTCAACCCTTACTCAGCTGTTTCAGCGGGTGCGTCTGCTCTGCACGGCCCACTTCATGGTGGAGCCAACCAAGCAGTCCTCGAGATGCTTAATCAAATTGATAGCGTCGAAGATGTTCCGGCTTTCTTAGAGTCATGTAAGAATGGCGAGCGGCGCTTAATGGGCTTCGGCCACCGCGTTTACAAAAACTATGACCCACGCGCTAAAGTTATTGGCGAGTTAGCAGCGAATGTTTTTGACGTAGTTGGGCACAACCCAAAACTTGATATTGCCATCGCCCTAGAAAAAGCTGCCGTTGCAGACGAATACTTCTCTAGCCGCAAGTTGTTTCCGAATGTCGATTTCTACTCAGGGCTGATTTACTCAGCGATGGGCTTTGACGCGCGCATGTTCACCGTGTTCTTTGCCGTTGGCCGAATGGTTGGCTGGCTAGCTCACTGGAATGAAATGATGGCAGATAGCTCTACTAAAATCGTGCGTCCGCGCCAGATTTACACTGGCTACGAACGCAGAGATTGGGTCGAGGTTAGCGACCGCAAGTAACCGTATTAATTTCTTAATACGGCAAGCATGGTTCGCGCGATAATACCGCGCCCGCCCTTGCTCATGTAACTACGCGGTGGGCCTTCCCATGCAGTAGCAGCGATGTCGAGATGTACCCAAGGCACATCGTCAACGAAGAAGGACAAGAAACATGCGCCAGCTATAGTGCCGGCACCCTGTCCCGGAGCGTAAAGGTTTTGCAGGTCTGCATATGAGCCACGGGTTAAGTCGCGGTACGCTTCGTTGATTGGCAACTGCCAGCATGGCTCGCCTAGTTCAGCCGAAAGATCACGCACTTGATCGATGGCTTTTTGGTCGGTACCGATTACAGCTGAGTGCAAGTGACCCAATGCATGGATGGCCGCACCAGTAAGTGTCGCCATATCGTAAATGCGCATTGGCTTTACTTTACGAGCTGTGTACGTCAGACAATCGGCCAAGACCAGCCGCCCTTCGGCATCCGTGTTATGCACTTCAATAGTCATCTTGTTCATCGCAGTGACGATGTCGCCTGGACGTTGAGCGTTTGCGCCCGGCATGTTTTCAACACAACCGAGTATGCCGTGCACTTCGTATTGACACTCGGCGCCTTTCCCCAGCGCTACGAATGTACCGAGCACTGCTGCTGCGCCGGACATGTCAAACTTCATGTCCTGCATGTTGCCCGACGGCTTAATAGAAATACCGCCGGTGTCGAAAGTCAAACCTTTGCCGACTAATGCCAACTTGCCCTTTGACTTGCCCTTTGGCTTGTAGACCATATGCACTAGCTGCGCTTCGTTAACTGAGCCTTGAGACACACCGAGCAATGAGCCCATACCCATTTCAGCCATTTTCTTTTCGCCCAGAACTTTACAACTTAACTTTGGCGAAGAACTGCAAACCTTGCGTGCACGCTTAGCAAATTCTTTTGGTGTAAGTATGTTCGCTGGAGCGTTCTGCAAATCACGGGTAGCCAAGTTAGCAATCGCACCGTGCGTGCCATGCTTAAGAGCTTGACTGGCGGCCTTTGACGAACCGGCGCCGGCGACCTGAATGGACTTAACAAGATACTTCGGCTTGTCGGACCGCATCAAAGCCATATCGTGGCCAGCCATCATCGAGCCTTCAATTGCAGCTTGCACAAAAGTAGCGGCATTCTTTAAGCATGACAAGTCGATACTAAGCGTTGGCTTTTCGAGACCTTCGCAAACTTTACGCGCAACGCCAGCAGCACCGCGAACGTCTTCTGCGGTAACATCTTTGGCCTTAGGCAAACGCACCAACACCCAACGCTTGCCAGCGGCACCGCGCAATGTGATTGATGAGCCATTCTTGTCACTAAAGTCTGACTTCCAAGTATTTGCCTTAGGGGCATCACTTGGCAAATTGATTTTTGCTCCAACAGGAACAAGGATAGCATGCAATTCGCTACTGCGAGCTGCTGCTGAATTTACTAGTTTTGTACGCATGTTATGCTTAATTATTTATTACATTGAGGTGTAGACTGGGCCGCCTTCTGCAGGCACTACCCAATTAATGTTTTCGTAAGGATCTGCTATGTCGCAAGTCTTGCAATGCACGCAGTTCGAAGCGTTAACCATAAGGGCGCCCTCTTCGAATTCATAAACCGCTGCAGGGCAAAAATGCTGGCAGGGGTTTCCGTATTCTTCGGTGCACTTGTCGACACAAATACTCGTGTCGAGCACCTCTAAATGACATGGCTGATCTTCTTCGTGAATAGTCCCAGACAAAAACACGCTGGACAATTTGTCAAAGGTCAGTTCGCCGTCAAATCTCGGTAAAGGATTTGGCTTGGCGCCTTTCTTATAAAGTTCGATGTCGCTCTTCATCGGCTTCTTGCCCCCAGGCAAGGCGCCCCCGGTCAAAGTACCTAATGCTACGCCAATGGAGCCGGACAGAAAACCTTTTTGAAAACCTTGACGGTAATTACCCACCTTTTTCAATTCGGTATAAGCCCAACTCTCATTAAACAGCTTGTCGACTTTACTCAACTTATCGCCTTGAGCGATACCTTCAGTGGCTGCCAAAGCTTCTAGAGCAGCGGTGGCTGCCAGGACTCCTGATTTAATGGCCAAGTGCAAGCCCTTAAGGCGGGCCGCGTTCATGTAACCAGCAGAGTCGCCGATTAGCATAAAGCCATCGCCCCAAGATTGTGGCATCGAGAACAATCCGCCTTCGGGCACTGTCTTAGCGCCATAACGAATCAGCTTGCCACCCTTCAGCATATCAGCCATAAATGGATGCGTCTTCCAGCGCTGCATTTCAGCGTGGTAGTCGAATGAGGCATTACCGTGGTCCATGCCGGCCACAAAGCCGATCGACAGACGGTTGTTCGGTAAGCCGTAAATCCAGCCGCCGCCATAGACCTCGGTACCTAGGGGCCATCCGCCGGTGTGAAGGACTGTGCCTTCGAGATCGTGGTCAACTTCCCATATTTCTTTGACTCCTACTCCCCAAATTTGTGGGTTGCGATCGGCATCAAGCTTGTTTTCGGCGATGAGTTGTTTAGTGATGGAGCCACGTGTACCTTCGGCCAGGACAGTAAGTCTTGCTTTGATGTCGTAGCCCGGCGCATAGGTCGATTTTTCCTCGCCACTCTTTGACAAACCTTGGTCGACGCAGCGCACGCCGCATACCGCACCACTGTCATCGCGTAAAACACTCGAGCCGGCAAAGCCCGCGTAAACCTCGACACCAGCAGCCTCCGCTTTTTGCTCGAGCCACTTCACCATTTCGTTGGCTGAGGTTATCCAGTTACCGTGGTTCTTGAATTGCGGCGGGCAAAGGAGACCCGCCATTCGTTTATGCGATTTTTCAGTCAGCCACAGCAAAGCATCGTCTTTAACCTTCGCGTCAATCGGGAAACCCTCTTGTTCTGCCTCAGGGAACATTTCCAGAATTGCCTGAGGATCAAGCACCGCACCGGACAATTGATGATGACCTATTTCGCCGGCCTTATCTAAGACCAAAATCGAAAGCTCTTGCCCAGCCGCTTGTGACTTATTAGCCAGCTCGATAGCAAAGCATAGTCCAGCAGGCCCAGCGCCCACGACCAACACATCTACTTCAAGTGATTCGCGTTCCATTGACCTATAGAATAACGATGCGGATGTCTTATTTTGCCTTTACAAATGGGTTAGTCTTAGCCTCGTGCCCAATAGTTGTCGTCGGACCGTGACCACAGTGCACCACTGTCTTATGCGGCAAGCTATACATTTCTTCCTGTATAGATTGTTCTAGTTGCGAAAATGAGCCTCGCGGGAAATCAGTGCGACCGATGCTACCGTTGAACATAACGTCTCCAGCAATCACGATGTCGGCATCTGCGCAGTAGAACACCACGTGACCAGGCGTATGCCCCGGGCAGTTTCGCACTTCGACCTTCACGTTGCCGAAACTCAATTCTTTAATATTGTCGATGTTAGTCGTGACCTCAGGAACTCTCACCGCTGGGAATCCATAGTTACGTGCATGTTCCGGCAAAGTCGTTCTTAAAAAATCATCTTGCTGCGGAAAGAAAAAAGGCACCTTTAGTTCCTCTACCAACTCAGCCGTACCGCCAATATGGTCGAGGTGGCCATGAGTGGCCCAAACAGCAACAACCTCAAAATCCAGTTGCGCAATAAATTTTAGTACGGGTTGCGCGTCTCCGCAATCGCAGACAACGGCCTGCTTAGTTTCAGTGCATTCGAGCACCGTGCAATTCTGCATAAAGGGAGTGACCGGAACGGTATGTACTTTTAACATTTTTCTATTCTTGTTCGCCCAACCACTGAGCGCCATCAGAGTAAACTTCTTTTTTGAAAATGGGCACGCGTTTTTTTAATTGAGCCATAAAGAACTCGAGTGCGGCGAAAGTGTCACGGCGGTGAGCAGCACTAACTGCGACGTACACGGCCTGCTCACCGAGTTTTATTTCGCCAACGGAGTGTTCAACAGCGATTGCCAGCAATTCGAAACGCGAAGCCATTTCGCCAGATATCTTTTTGACTTCTGCCTCAAACATTTCAGGATAAGCCTGATAGTGCAATGCCACGACATCGTTGCGCTGATTATTGTTTTGGCGAACCTGCCCAGTAAAGCAAAGCGTGCATCCTACGGAATTATCGAGAACCACCTGCGCTTTACACCAAGCTGCGGATACCGGCCCTTCAATCAATCTGCAGTAAACACGCATCAACCGCCACACACCGCAGGAATAAAAGCAATCTCGTCGCCGCCACTAAGGCTGTGACTTTCGTCGACATAAGAGCAATTGACTGCGACACGAAACACACGGTCATTAAATATATCGTACTGAGAACCGGCCGTTAATAACAAATCACCAACACACGAATGCGCTGGTAATTGCAATTGTATGGAACTGTTATCGCAGAGCTCTTGTAACTCGCCGAACAGTTTAACCGTGAGATTCACCAGCCTTAAAATGGCACGTCATCTGACATCCCGCCGCCAAACGAATCTGGCCCTGGAAAGCTAGGCACAGCAGCTTGTGGCTGTTGCTGATCTTGCTGAGGAGACGACGCTTGGTCTCCGCCCTGCCCGCCACCAGCGTTATCGTTTTTGTTACCGGTAAACGACCAGTTGTCAACGACCACGTCTACCTTCGAGCGCTTTTGGCCACTTTCCTTATCGTCCCAAGAAGAGAAGTTGAGGCGTCCTTCAATCAACACACATGCGCCGCGCTTATTGAAACGGGCAAAAGCCTCGCCACGCGTGCCGAAAATAGTGATGTCGAAGAAGTGTGCTTGCTCTTTCCAGCCACCTTGGCCATCAGGACGGCGCTCGTTTACAGCCAAACCGGCCTTTACAAGTGCTGTTCCGCTTTGCGTTTGCCGCACTTCAGGATCGCGGGTTAAATTACCCATTAAAATTACTTTGTTGTATGATGCCATTTCAGTTATTCTACGGTAGCTACTCCCTTAAACAAAGCCAAAGCATCAAAAAATGACCTCCGGACAAGAAAGACGTAAACACCCGCGTAAAGCGGTCAAGGACCTCCCTATCATCGTCGATGGCGATACCCCTTTACGTGTGCGAGACTTATCGCAATCGGGCGCCTGTTTCTTTTCAGAAACTCCACTGCGGATGATGACTCACGTGAAGTTCGCTTTCGAATTTGAGGACAGTTCAGGCGAGACAATAGGCATCTCTGGTGAAGGCGTTGTCGTTCGCTGCGAACGCATATCGCCAACCCTTGGGCACTATGAGGTCGCGATATTTTTCCAGTCACTCGACGAAGGCGGCTCGATAGCCATCCGACAGTACTTGGTCAACAAAGAAGAATGTTAAGCGATTAGCTGCAAGCTTATTGCGCGTACTATCGAGCACATGTCTTTGCGTTGCTCGAGTACCTGATAGCCACACTCATTGGCGGCAAGTACCAAATCATCTTGCCGATTAGCGCCGATTTCAAACACTAGCACAGCTTTCGGTAGCAAATGCACCTTCGCTTCAATCATGATGCGCCTATAAAACTGCATTGCATCACCGTTGGTAACGAATAGCGCACTGTGCGGTTCGTATCCTGCAACGGATGGGCCGAGTTCTTCACCATGCGTTATATAGGGTGGGTTTGAAACGATTAAATCGAATCTATCGGCAGCGTCTAATCCAGCCAAGCAATCGGACCTAAGTAGCTGCAAGCGCTGGTCCACACCAATTGTTTTTGCATTTAGAGAAGTCAACTCTAGCGCCCCGACTTCGATATCTATGGCGACACCATCAGCGCGTGGCAATGCGCTGAGCAAACTAATAATTAAACAGCCCGAACCGGACCCGACATCAAGCAAGCGTAAAGGACTCTTGTCAGTCAAGTTTTCTAAACATAGTTCGACGACGACTTCGCTGTCAGCGCGCGGAATAAGCGCTCTTGAATCAATCGCAAAGTCGTGCTTATAAAACCCGACGCTGCCTTCGACATAAGCAAGTGGCTCGCCAGACTGCAAACGTTGAAGCAAAGGCAATAGCTTTCCAATCTGTTCTTGGCTCAATTCTACCTTAGAGTCTAGCGAGATTTCGTGTGTGGCTAGGCCCAACACGCGCGCAACAAAATTACGTGCCGCTGCGGCCGTCGCTTGATCGTTGTCTTCTAAAAAAGACAACACCGCATCGACTGCGTGTTGTCGATGCGGTGCTGATGGAAGAAACAACTTGTAACTTACTTAGTAACTGAATCTTGTTTTGACTTACGCTGCGCTTTACGCGCATCAACTTCCGCCTGCTTCTTTGCTTTATTAACTGCCATACCTTTCTTGGCGCCATTAAATAATTCATAGGTAGCGATTAGGCCACCGCCCAATACCAGCACTGGGCCTACACCGTAAGCTAAGAAACCTGCGTCGACATCACCTGCCCATTGAGCAGCAATAGGCCCATCCGTTCCAGTGACGACACGTAGCAAACCGAATAAGCCGTAAATGATTGCTTCTAGTGGCGCAAGGAACAAAACAAGGCCCAACATGCCCGACGTAATTGCAGGCATTGACCACATCTTCCACATGCCAGCCCAAGATGCCCAAGCACCTATCAAGCAAAACAGGAATGTGAAAGAACCCAAAAATGAGTCCAGGCCTGTTGTGCCCGCAGCCCACATAAGTGGAAGACCACCTAAAACCAATAAATAGGCCAACAACGATTTAGAAAACTGGCTGTCAACTTCCGGCTCGGCAGGTGCCGCTGGAAGCTTAGTGTCATATTTTTTACCCAACATAGGTGCAAACAGCGCAAGCGCAGCACCCCAAAGAGCAATACACGCACCACCGATACTAGCAGAGCTTTCGGCAGCAGCCTCTGGGAATACAAATAATGGCAAACTAGCTGTAATCAATGCCAAAAAAGGTATAAACGGTTTATGCGCACTAAAGCTTTGATTGATTCGCAGCAAACCATTACTAAGCAACTCCCATACAATTAGCATTGCCACGAAGCTCGGCAAGAAAGTGTATTCGCGTAGAGGGTAAGGTAGCAGCAAGCCAGCGAGTGCAAAAATAAGACCAATAGAGCCGGTCGACAGTGACTTGCGCACTGGCTGCTTAGACAAGGACGCCTGCTGGGCAGACTGTTGCTGCGAAACTTTTACGTCTGCAGAAGGAGATTCAGTGTGGTTATTCTCGTTGTTCATGATCTTTAAATTATTAACGTTTACAGAGCAGCTAGTTTTGCTTCGCGGTCAGCCAAAATCAGAGCTTCAAATATAGCATCTATCAAGCCCTCAGATACTTTTTCTAGACTGAAAGACTCGCCTAGCCGGTGATCCGTCACCCGGTTTTGAGGGTAATTGTAAGTGCGGATACGTTGCGAGCGATCGCCAGTCCCCACTTGAGTACGCCGCATTTCAGAGCGCTCATCATCGAGCTTTTGACGCTCTATCTCATAGAGCTTCGCGCGCAGCAAATCTAAAGCGCGTGCTTTATTGCGTAATTGCGAAGAATCTTCTTGGCACTTCACCTGAAGACCTGTTGGCAAGTGAATCACTCGTATCGCAGAAGAAGTCTTATTAACGTGCTGCCCGCCCGGTCCGGATGAACGCATCGCTGTGATCTCGAGTTCCTCTTCATCTAGCTGGTAGTCGAGATCCTCAACCTCAGGCATCACCGCGACAGTCACAGCCGAAGTATGGATGCGCCCTTGGGTTTCTGTAGCTGGAACGCGCTGCACGCGGTGCCCACCTGACTCATAACGAAGTAATCGAAATGCATCCTCTCCAGTCACCTTCAATACAATTTCTTTATAACCGCCTGCCTCGGAACGCGACTCTGCAACAATCTCTATCACCCAATTTCGAAGAGCAGCGAATTTTTGATATATCTTCGCCATATCACCGGCGAATAGAGCAGCTTCGTCGCCGCCTGCGCCCGCACGGATTTCCATCAACGCCGGCTTATCAGCATCAGGGTCATCTTCGAGCACACGATCGAGAATAACCTTCTCTACTTCTGCAAAGCGCTCTTCTAGTTCTGGCAACTCAAGCTCTGCCAACTCTTTCATCTCGGCGTCTTTCCCGCGGATGAAGTCTTTAGCTTCACAGATTTCTTCGTCGAGCGCCGTGTATTCTTGCCATGGGCCCAGCACTTTATGCAAAGTTCCTAACTCACGCAACCAGGATTGAAACTCGGGCTGGGACGACGCACTCGGCTCGGCCAGCTTAGTTTCTAAATCTTTCTGTCGCGCTTCTACTTCAGATACGCGACCACGTAGTGTGTCAACAAGAGACATCCGGTAGCGATAAAGCGGTTAAGCCTACTTAGAACTGCTACCGTAACGCTTCTGGAAGCGATCAACGCGACCAGCAGTGTCGACAAACTTTTGCTTACCAGTGTAGAAAGGATGGCATGCTGAACAGATCTCAACGTTGATCTCTGGACGAGTGCCGCGAGTTTCGAATTC
>Ga0315321_10002568_pt1 | contig 14068 bp, 15 predicted proteins | sample M180m21515metaG_FD_203464 | JGI IMG/M metagenome (GOLD analysis project Ga0315321, IMG submission 203464) | Ammonia-oxidizing marine archaeal communities from Monterey Bay, California, United States - M1 80m 21515 | ecosystem: Environmental > Aquatic > Marine > Intertidal zone | place: USA... | reverse complement strand
TAATATTAATTTTGCTAAATTTGGAGCGTATATCGCAGCAGAAACAACTCCCTCACATTCATTAAAAACGCACTTTGATGCTTCTTCAAAGGTTTTACCGGCTTGTAGGGCCTCAGAAAAAATAACAGCTATAATTTCAGAATCAATTTTTTGTTTTCTTTTTCTACCATTAATCCACAACTCTTCGCAATTAGCAACAATTCCATTATGTATTAATATTAGATTATCTCTGTAAACTGGTTGATTATCTACAAAACCATTTGTTACCAATCTACTATGGCCTAACATAAAATTAGTTTCATTGCTTTCAACATTTTTTAATAGTCTGTCTATGCTGGCGTCAGCTCTAAAAATATCAAGACTATTCTTGTTTGAAATAACCATTCCAGAAGCATCGATACCTCTTTGTCGTGCATGCAACGCCAAAGGCTTTATATCGCTTATATTTAATGTTGATTCATCTTTGATAACTCCAAAAATGCCGCACATAACTAGCTCCTCATTCTGGTTGCTTAAAAGAAAATTGTAATTCTCTTGAATTCTTTTTTTCTACTGATAATTATAAGAAAAATCTATGATAATTAAAGTAATTATTTATAATATAATAAGATAAATTAACATTCATTGTAATACATTTTAATTATAAGATTTTTAGGGCCCATAGCTCAATTGGTTAGAGCAACGGACTCATAATCCGCAGGTTCGGGGTTCAAGTCCCTGTGGGCCCACAAATGAGTAGTCATTCATATATATCGAATCCACAAAATGAAGATATTTTTATCAACATCAACGGAGAATTGTTTCATAGAAACGAAGCAAAAATTTCCGTTTTTGATAGTGGATTTTTATTAGGAGATGGTGTTTGGGAAGGTATTCGCCTTCATAAATCAAAGCTAGTTTTTATTAAAGATCACATAGATAGGTTATTTGCAAGTGCAAAGGGTATCTCACTAAAAATCCCTTACTCAAAACAGGAAATAATTCATCAAATAAATAAAGTACTAGACAAGAATAAGATGAATGATAATATACATATTCGTTTAGTTGTATCTAGAGGAGATAAGATTACTCCATACCAGAATCCTAATGCGAATGTAGGCCCAATTAATCTGGTGATTATTCCAGAGTATAAAGAAACCGACCCAAGTACATATATAAAAGGAGTACATATTGGAAGAGTCCCTAATGTTAGGCCTAATGATAGCATACTAAGTCCTCATTACAACACTCTTAGTAAGCTGAATTGTATTTTAGCAAGTATAGAGGCAAATAAGCTTGGATATGATGAGGGAATAATGAATGATATGAATGGTAATATTAGTACATGTAACTCCACTAATTTATTTTTTATTAAGAATGATAGAGTTTTGACTTCTACTGGAGAATATTGTTTAAATGGAATTACAAGAGGAAAAGCTATTTTAGTATGTAATCAAAATAATATTCCGTGCTCTGAAACTGATTTTACATTCGAAGATATTAACAACTGTAATGAGGCTTTTGTAACAGGTACATTTGCAGGTATTATTCCCGTATCACAATTAGAAGGCAGAAAACTGGAATCAACTAATTCTGGTTCTTTAGTTAATAAAATTAGAATGTTATACAATCAAGAAATTCAACACAATATAGGTTAGTATGAGAATTGCTTGTTGGTCAGGTCCAAGAAATATATCTACCGCACTAATGAGATCTTGGTCTTCTAGAGCAGACTTCTTTGTTTCTGATGAACCTTTTTATGCTTATTACTTAAAAGAGCGACAGTTAAAACATCCAATGTATAAAGAAATTATTGGATATTATCCTAATACATATGATGATGTTGTTACAAGTCTTACATCTGAAATACCCAATGATAAAGAACACTGGTATCAGAAACATATGGCACACCACTTAATTGATTTGAACAATATCGATTGGATTAAAAATTTTGAAAACTGTATTCTAATTCGTCATCCTAAAGATGTAATCAACTCTTATGTTAAGAAAAATACTCTCAATCATATAGATGAACTTGGATATCCTCAACAATATAAAATCATGAGTTATTTAGATAATATTGGTAAAAAATTTATTGTGATTGACTCAAGTATCTTACTTAACAATCCTGAAAAAATATTATCGCAGTGGTGCAGCAGTATTAATTTAGAATTTGATATTTCTATGTTGAAATGGGAGAAAGGGAATCATTCTCAAGATGGTATTTGGTGGAAGCATTGGTATGATAACGTGATTACCACAACCCGTTTTAATAAGTTTTCATCACATCAAAGTGAGTTAGATAAAAAATATCAATCGATTTATGATGAAGCATTAGATTATTATAACAAATTGTATTATTTTGCAGAACGATGAATTTGTTATTAAAACTTTGGAACCAACCCAATTGGGTGAAATGGATAATATACTTTGCTTCTGCTTATATATTATTTGCAATTAAAGAAGCTTTTGCTATAGTTCTGTGGTTTTTATTTTGTATTCTATTATACTATATTATTTTTGCTAAAAATATGTTTCAATCGACCACCTATTATGAAAAAAATATATAATATACTAATAATCTGCACCTTTCTAATTGCTTGCAATGGTGGTAGTATAAATGCAAGGCCTCATGGATCTCAAACTGATACCCCTGAATTAACTCGCAATAATTATTTGATGGGATTTTTGAATGAATATCGAAGCTCATATGATATCACATACTATGACATTAATATCGATTTTGATATTGAAAAAAAATCAATTGATGGATTTGTAACCATTAAAGCAAAAAGTCTAGTTGATATTGATACTCTTCAAGTTGATCTTGCTAAAAATTTAAGTATTACAAAAATTATTCATGACAATAGTTCTGTTGAATATAGTAGAGAGCAAGATGCTGTTATGGTAGTCTTTAATCAAACTATCGATAAAAATACATTATTTGATTTCACAGTTCATTATAATGGAAAGCCTCAAGGTGCTGATAATCCACCTTGGTCAGGCGGATTCACATGGGCTAAAGATAAAAATAATAGAGATTGGGTAGCAGTTTCTTGCGAAGGCGAAGGTGCAAGAATATGGTGGCCTAATAAAGATCATATTACAGAAGAACCTGACAGCGTTAGAATGGCTTTTACTGTCCCATCTAATTTAATGAGTGTTGGTAATGGCCAACTAAGAAGTGTTATAGATAAAGATGATAACAAGACTACTTATGAGTGGTTTGTGAATAATCCAATTAATAACTATAACATTTCTGTTCAAATAGGAAACTATGTTACTGTTCAAGATACATTTATAAAAGATAGCAGAGTCCACTATATGGATCATTATGTTTTGGATTATAATGAAGAAGTTGGAAAAAATTATTTCTTACAAGCAAAGGAAGTTATTCGTTTCTATGAAAAATATTTTGGAGACTATCAATGGTGGAATGATGGATATAAACTTATTGAAGTCCCATATTTAGGTATGGAGCATCAGTCGGCTGTAACCTATGGCAACGGATTTAGTATCTATAATGGTTTGAGAAGTGATAGTTGGCCAATGTATGGCGTAATGGATCCACTGATTATCCATGAAACTGGTCATGAATGGTTTGGAAACAGTGTTACTGCAATCGACCCAACACATATTTGGATTCATGAAGGATTACAAGTTTATTCTGAGGCATTATATTTTGAAGATAAATTTAATAGCTATCCAGTGAGCGTTGATTACTTGAAAAGTATTAAATCAAGAATTCAAAATAAAATACCTATTGTAGGTCCAGAAAATGAAAACTATTGGGCTTTAAATGGGGATACTTATATGAAAGGTGCATGGGTAATGCACACCTTGAGAAGCGCTATAAACGATGACCCTACTTGGTTTGCAATCCTAAAAGAATTTATGGTTGAAAATGCAAAAAGTCATGTTAGTACAGAAGACTTCTTTGATAAGGTTAAAGAAAAAACTGGTGCTGATTATTCATATTTTTCAGAACAATATTTTTATACCCCGAATCAACCTGAACTAGAGTATTATCAAACAGACGCTAGTTTTTATTTTAGATGGAATAACATTAATGATAATTTTATTATGCCAATGGGTTTACTAGTTAATGGTATTGAAAAAAGAGTTCAACCCACTCAAGAATTTCAGTCCTTTGAAATCAAAAAACATTCAACTATTGAAGTAATGGATTGGAAATTTTATGTTAAGCCAATGGAAAAAAATTAATATTCCTAAATACCGAATTCTTTTATTAATAACGTTGGTTACGACACTTTATTCTCAAGATATTAATAATAATAAATTTGGTCTTGTACTGACTCCCGACATATCTAGTCAGTGGTGGTCCCAATATAATAATTACGGACAAGACCCATCAGAAATATACTTTAATTATAAGGCTAGATATAAACATAAGAACGCTAATATTGGTGTGAAAGTTTTTGCTTCAAAAGATAAAATCTATATTGGAGAATCGTATGTTAAATCTGAATTATTTAGTAATACCTATTTAAAGGTTGGAAAATATTATAAAGATTTTAGTAGTTATCTAAATGAAACTCTTAGTTCTGGCTCGCTTTTAATAAGCAACAATGCTGAGCCAATGCCTAAAATAGGTTTACTAAGTTCTTATAAATTTAAGAAAAGTCAAAATTTTGATTTTAATTTTGGAATTTCTCATGGGCTATTTTCCAAAAGTACAATTTATAAAACCGCGCCAATGCTTCATGAAAAATTTGTCTATTTGAATTATTCTAAAAATAAAAATGACTTTAGTATTGGTTTTGTACACGAGGCAATTTGGGGAGGTAGTACAGAAAGTTATGGAGATTTTCCACATTCTTTTAAAGACTTCTTCAAAGTATTTATTAGTGCAGATGGTCCATTATTAGACGGAGAGCCGCATGCCAATGCTTTAGGTAATCATTTAGGTATATGGGATTTTTATTATAAAAAGACTATTAATAACAAAGAGTTGAAATTTTATTATCAGCATTTTTTTGAAGATACAAGTGGATTAAGATTTGATAATAAATCAGATGGACTTTGGGGCATAGAGCTATCTAATTTTATTAAAAATACTGATATTTTAATTGAATATTTAAATACCATGAATCAAGATAGCAACCCACCATATGTCAATGAAAATTACTATAATCACTATCAATATCAAGAAGGTTGGAGCTATAAAGGGTATAGTATTGGAAATCCTTTTATTGATTTTCTAGAAAATAATCCATCAAAAGTCTTTCATTTAGGTATTAGTAGTAATGAAGTAAACAATTACAGTTATAAATTATTGCTTTCTAGGAAGATCGACTCATCTGATCTTATTAAGTATCAAGCTTCTATTGGTAAAATGATTAATCAATGGCTAGTAAAGGTTGTTGTTACTGGAGAAAAAAACAATAGCAATAATATAAGCATGCAATTGTATTATGATTTATGATGCATTCTCAATAATATCACAAAGAATATATCCAATCAAAATATCTTCAGATCCAGCCAAGGCTTCTAATTGTCGAACAAATATATTAACAAATCTTTCCTAAAAAATATAAGTCCGCTGCTCTAACCAATTGAGCTATGGGCCCTAAAAAAATTATCATAAATCTATATTTATTTCTCTACAAAATTCTCTTAGCAAATCATGACCATCCCAAACATTTGAAAAATCTAGCATTTTTCCAATACTAACTATTCTATCTATTCCTTCAGGAAGATTGTTTTCAACGAAGTCTTTAATTATTTTTTTGTCAAATCCAAATGTACCGATTGTTTGATCTTTTTTTATAATTAATTTATTTAATTGATCAATTGAATCAAGAGATATTTCATAAAAAAGGCCAGCTCCACAGTGCAGATCCCTTGAAATTGATTTATAATCTTTTAATTGCACTCTTTGAATCAGTGAATCTTTATTAATTGAAATTTCTCCCCCTTCAATTGCTAGACTATATGTTGCTACTATTTTATCAACAGATCTTGTTGCGTTAAATTCACTAAATCTATCTTGATATACACCGTTAACTCCATTCCAAAAAATTTCTTTAGCTCTAGACACTCCTTTTCTATCACCGATCCAACATACTAATTTTGGAGATGAGCATGCTTGTTGATCAAACCAAAAAGCATCATTATAAAAATTTTCAAATAATTTTTCTGTTTCATTGCTGTTGCGCACAATCTTATTTGCATCAATTACTGCTATTGAAAATTTATCTGCAAAACTAAGCTCTATAGCCGTTGGATTAATATTAATAGAGCGTATTTTATTGATAGTATTGTCGCCACCCCAAATTACTCTTAAATCACATTTTTTTGAAAAGAATTCAGTAATATCATCGTTATGTTGATAAGTAATTAACATAAACCTTTCTTTGATTGATAAAAATTTTTTGCGTTCACATAATTCAGATATTTTTTCTATTAAAAGATTTAATTGATTGTTTTGATTTTGTGAAATACGAATAATATTTTTGTTGCCAACTAACATTGATAAAAACCACGAATAGATAAATATTGTATCAACATTAGATGGAGCAATATGAAAAGCAGTTCCTCTAGCCAGCCAAATTCTATCTTTTCTTTTTTCTAAGAACTCTTGTTTTAATGATAAGATATGAGATTTTCTCATCCAAAATGCCATAGAGATTAACTCTGGAAATTCTTTTAATTTAGCGTCTTTGAGAATTCGATTTGAAAGCTCTGCTATAAAATCAATGGCAATATCATCAAATGGTTTAAGTATTTTTTTTGCAAATACTATTTCTGAATTATTACCATTGGGAGCAATTATTTCGTAATTTATTTTATTCTTCATGAGTATCACTGCAACCTCTCACTTCCGCCTTTGGAAGTCTACCAATAATTTTAAAGTATTTACCTTTTCTACCACAAGAACAATCATCAATTCCTAAAATTTCACCTTCATCTTCCGTTAAGATTGCGTGCCCAGGATAACTCCTCGGTAAAACTGATACTGTTTCAATAACACCTTTTTTCTCAAATTTATTTATAGCTTTCCAAGTTTTTGGATTTCTTAAAATAATATCTGCATAAGACGGCGAATGAAGCACTCCTTTTTCGCACTCTACGTAGATTGACCCAACTTGCTCAACCATTCCATAAAAATTGTGTATTTTATTAATACCACAAAGATTATTTATTGAAGATTTAAATGTGTCATTATCAACAGCCTTATCGATTAATTTTTTCCAACCACCACTATGAATTAATATTGCATTGCTAAAATCATATGATTTTTTTTCATTTTTCATTTTTTCAAATAAATATTCCCAAACCATAAAAGTGAAACCAAACATAAGAATTTTTTCGCCCTCATATTTTTTTAAAAACTCATCAACTACTTTAAAATCTATATCCATTTTTTCGTCTAGCAGATATGTGTGATCTCTGCCAAAATTCATCATCCCCATAATTCCTGCACCTCTTGCTGAAAATGATTTTCTATTTTTTAGAATATCTTTAGTATCAATAATTAGCATAGGTAATCTTTTTTTACCTATAAAAGAGCTCATAATATTAACTAATGCTTTGGTCTGTAGTTTTGCTGTTTCTTTATCAAGAAAAATTTTAGATACTATTTGTGATGTCGTCCCAGATGATGTCAAAGTTTTAATTACATCTTTTTCTAGTATACTTTTTAAGCCATAATGTTTAAATAATCTAACTGGCAGCATTGGAATATCGACAATATTTTTAGAAATATTCTTTTGGTATCCAATAGCGTTTAGAATTTTATCATATTCTAAGCAATTATGTTTGTGATGCTCCGTTAATTCTAATAAGTCTTTAAAAAGTATCCCTTCTTTTTTTGTTTGATTCCAATCAAATGGATTAGATTGAAAATAGTTTTCTAATAAATTATTTTCCATTAAACATTTCCTTTATTTTACTATAAAGTACTTTTCCAGCACTATTTTTTGGGATTTCATCAACGTAGATAATTTTTATAATAGAATGATGTAATTTATATTCTTTTTGAAGCATTTTTTTCATTTTTTCATCAATTTCTTGAGTAGATGCAATGCATATATTTTTGTCTGTACCAATTGCAACACCATCAATATTATTATTTATTAAATAATTAGATATATCATCTAAATTTATTCTAAGACCATGAATTTTAGTAAACCTATTTTTACGACCTGTTATATAGAAATATCCATCTTTGTCAAAATGTGCTAAATCTCCAGTATGTAAAACCCCATTCAATTCTTCTGATTTTTTTAGATCATTTTGCTTGTAGGCATATCCGAGCATAACATTTAATCCTTCATAAATTAGCTCACCTTGCTCATTAATATTTTCAATTTTATATCCTTTTTCATTATTTAAATAAAGTTTTCCTCCAGGAATAGCCTTACCAATGCTTTCAAGTTTTTCTAGAGCATCATTAGTTTTGAAAAATGACATTCTAGGCGAAGCCTCTGTTTGTCCATACATTATATAAAATTCTATATTTTTTTCTATACACGTCTTAGTAAAATGTTTTGCTAAGTTAAAAGGTAATTTACCGCCAGCTTGTGTCATATATCTTAAAGATGATATTTGCATATTTTCAAATCTTAATTTCTTAAGCATATCAAAAGTATATGGAACTCCAGCTATTGATGTTGCTTTATAGTCATTTGTAAAATCCCAAAATTTTTTACTAATAATTGAATCTTCTGTTAATAAAATAGAGGCTCCTACTAAAAGATGACTATTAATTATTGATAATCCGTAAGAGTAGTGAAATGGTAATGTAGTCAGAGCTCTATCACTTTGATTAATTTCTAAGTATTTTGCAATAGATTCCGCATTATCTTGAATATTTAATTTTGACAATCTAACTAGTTTTGGATTTCCAGTACTTCCAGAAGTGGATAACAGAACAGCCAATTCTTTATAGCACTTGAAATTACTGTCAAGTTCAATAATTTCATCTCCTAAAATAAATTGAGGATTATATGATTTTATTAAAGTAGATAAATATTTTTTATTAATTTCTTCATCAATTAATAGCACGGGACAATTAGACCTTAATGCTGCGATATAGTTGACGATTGAATTTATATCATTTTTGAATTTACAAAATACTAAGCTATGAGAATTACTTTTAAGTATTTTTTCTACAGGCTCTATTTTTTTTAAGATATCTCCATAAGATAGCTTTTCCCCAGAATCTGTATATATAGCAATTTGATTTTGGAATTTCTCAAGATTCCAAAAATTTGTCAAATTAACATTCCTCCATCAACTCCTATTATCTGTCCAGTTACATAACTTGATAGATCTGAAGCTAGAAAAAGAGCTGTATTAGCTATATCTTTTGGATGACCAATTCTATTCATCTTTATACTGCTCATTCTTTCTTCAAAAATTTCTTTAGGAAGATCTTTTACCATATCAGTTTCAATGAACCCAGGAGCTATAGCATTTACTCTAATATTATGCTCTGCAAATTCTTTAGCAGATGATTTTGTAATCCCTATGACAGCAGCTTTACTTCCTCCGTAAACAATTTGCCCTTTATTCCCATTAGTACCAATAATTGAGCTTACATTAATAATGCTTCCTCCACCATTCCTAATCATAAAAGGAGCAGCATATTGAGTAGTATAAATTACACCAAACGTATTTACACTAAAAACATCTTGAATAAGATCAGCGCTTATCATTCTAGCTAATGCATCTCCAAGAATACCAGCATTATTAACAAGAATATCTATTTTTTTGATATTTGAATGTATTACCTTGAAAGCTTCTCTAGTCGAAAGAGGATCTTTAATATCAAAATGAACATTCATAACTTCAATATCATATTCTTTTTCTAATTCTTTTTTTAAGGAATCTAAGTTTCCAGTTTGGCGAGATGCTAAAATTAAATTTGAACCATTTTCTGCAAATTTTAATGCAATTGCTTTTCCAATACCTCTATTTGCTCCAGTAATGAGCGCTACTTTATTTTTTAACATTATATAATCCTTAATTATATTTATTTAACATTTCTTTGGCTTTTTTAAAGGTGCTCATATCAATAATATCATCTGTTTCCATCATAATGTCAAATTCGTCCTCAATCGCTGCAATCAGACTCATATGTCCAATAGAATCCCACTCAGATATAGTGTTATACTCTAATTCGTCTACTACTTTTTCAATAGCAATAGATAAAGACTCTGCAAAAACTTTTTTTAACTTATTATTTTTATCCACCATTTTATACTTATCTCCTTTAATTCTTTAAATTTTTATTGGACGAATAATTTCATCCGTTTTTTTATTTCACCATCATTAAAATGTAGCCAATTGTTCATAAAAAAATTACCTCATTTTTCTAGATGGGTTACCAAAATATGTTCCTTTTTTATCAATATTAGCTATAACAATACTTCCCATTCCAATTGTAACATTGCTACAAATACTAACCCCTTGTCTTACTGCGCTATTAGTTCCAAAAGTAACACTATCACCAATATTACAATTGCCACTAATATTCACTCCGGGAGAAGCAGTAAAAAAATCTCCTATTAAACAATCATGTCCAATTGTTGAATTAAGGTTAATATGAGCATGCTTACCAATTTCCGTATCCAAAGATATGATGCTACCAGCTGTTAATATGCTACCTTCTCCAACTTTAGTAGAATTGGGTACTTTAACACTAGGATGAATAATGGTAGCGAATGTTGATTCTTTTGGTAATAATTTAAATACTTCTTTTCTCATATCAGGATCACCTAGTGCAATAATAATATCAAATTCTTTATGATTAAAATCAGATAATGGTATAATTGGAACACCCATTAATTCTGTATCTGAAAAATGATCATCACTTACAACAAAATTTGCAATATCATTAATTTTATAATTGGTCTCCAATAAAGAGTCAGTAAGACAAAGAAGTGATTCTTTCCCAAATCCTCCTGTACCAAAAATAGAAATTTTTTTATTAATTTTTATCAACAAACTCTCCTTTAAACTTTTCCATAGTCGAAGTGATAGGATTCGAACTTCCGATCCCCCCGTTCCAAAAGCAATTGTATTATGATTTTATGATACATTTTCAATAATGTCACAGAGAATATGTCCAATCAAGATATGCATTTCTTGAATACGCTGTGTGCTATCAGTAGGAATATTGATATTAATATCAGAGTATTTATTTAATATCCCACCATCGTTTCCTGTCAAAGAAATTACTTTTAATTTATTTGAATGAGCAAATTGAGCAGCTCTAACAATATTAGAAGAATTCCCACTTGTTGATAGTCCAATCAAAATATCTCCACTTTCAGCTAAGGCTTCTAATTGTCGAACAAATATATTATCAAATGAATCATCATTAGACCAAGCTGTAATAAATGCCGTATCAACATTAAGACATATAGATTTAAATGGTTTAATTTTCTTTTGATACATTCCTCCTAAAAGCTCTGCAGATAGGTGGTTTGCTTGAGACGCACTTCCCCCATTACCACACCAAAATATTGTTTTACCACTACCAATAGCATCTATTATTATCTCAGATGCTGAATTAATCATATCTTTGTTAATATGTTTTAAAACTTCAGAATGGTCTTTTATAGAGTTATTTATTAATTCATTCATTATTGAACTCAATATAATTATTAATCTCATCAATAGTAACAGTTGCAGTGCCAGGTTTGCTGACAGCTGTTGCAGCTGCATTATTTGCAAAGTGCGCAGAAAGCTCTATATCTTGAGTTTTAGCATATGCTATGGATAAAGCAGAAATTACAGTATCACCCGCGCCCGTAACATCCGGATTATTAACATAGTGAGCTGTAATATGTTTTACAAAATTGTTTTTACCTACAATAGTCATTCCTTTATCACCTTTTTTTGCAACTATATAATCAAAATTATTTTTTCTAATGAGATCGGTGCAGGCAGCTACAATTGATTGATCATCTTTAATATTAATACTAGTAGCTTTTTGTAATTCATTCATATTAGGAGTAATAATATTTGCATTACTATATAAAGAAAAATCATCTTTTTTAGGATCTACTATCAAAATATTGGCATCAATATTTGCATTTTTTATTATTCCTTTATTGTAGTCTGACAATATACAAACATCATAATTTCCGATATTTTTCAACATAAAATTGATTTTCCAGTCTATTATTTTTTCTGTATCAAGTCTAGCAACTTGTTTTCCATCAGAATATATTCTTTGTTTCAATGTAGTAGGGTGATCTTTAATAATATCTATACCATCTATATTTACACCATTACTTTTCAATAGAGAAAGTAGTTTTTCGCCCCAAATATCATCTCCTATAACCCCTAAGCATGCTACATTGGCTCCCATTGATCTTAAATTCATAGCTACATTTCCCGCACCTCCTGGAATGGAATATTCTTTTTCGGGTAAAACGACTGGGACAGGAGCTTCTGGAGATATTCTATTAGATTTACCTATGATATAATGATCTATCATGAAATCTCCTATCACTAATACTTTAATATCTGAAAAATCTAAACTCATTTTGCTTTTCCTTGATTTGCAACTATTTCCTGTTTTTCCTTTAACTTATCGTCATTAATTAAGTATTCTTTTTCTAATACATTCAAACTTCGATCTAATGTATACACTAATGGGACTCCAGTGGGAATATTTACCGATATAATATCTTCATCTGATAATTGATCTAAAATTTTAACAATGGCTCTTAAAGAATTGCTGTGTGCTACAATAAGGTGACACCCTTTGTTTTGAGTTATATGATTGACATATTTATTCCAGAATGGCTTTAATCTATCAATTACATTTTTTAAACTTTCTCCAACAGGAAGTTCGCCTAAAATATTTTTAAACTTATCATTGAGTCTTGGGTGACGCTCATCATCCATATCCAACAATGGTGGTGGAATATCATAACTTCTTCGCCATATCTGCACTTGATCTTCGCCATATTTAGAAGCTGTTTCAGATTTGTTCAGTCCTTGTAAGGCTCCATAATGTCTTTCGTTTAAACGCCAGTCATATTTTATATCTTCTCTTGAGAATTTTATAATATCTGTAACAATATTTGCGGTTTCAGTAGCTCTATTTAATAGAGATGTATAAACGCTTTTAATCTCCAGATCCATTTTAGATAATTGATGGCCAGAAAAAGTAGCCTCTGCAATCCCGGTATTAGTCAAAGATACATCCTTCCATCCCGTAAATCTATTTTCTAGATTCCATTGACTTTGACCATGTCTCAGTAATATTAATTTCATAATTAGTGTTTTATATTTTTAGGAAAAAATATTACTATGAAAGTTTTTAATACAATTCTTAAATCAAGAAGAATATTTTTATTATCATAATAATATTTATCAAGCTCGACTTTTTTTTCATAGGAATTTAGGTCTCTCCCATTTACTTGAGCCCATCCAGTAATTCCTGGTTTTATTTTATGAACATCATTTTTTTCACGCAACTCTTTAACTATTTCTTCATTATCAACCATGCAGGGTCTTGGACCTATAAAATTTATTTTATTTTCTATAATATTAAAAAATTGCGGTAATTCATCTATGCTAAATTTTCGTAATAATTTACCTGATTTAAGTAAATATTTATCTGGCTGATTAAACTCTTCTGTTGGCATTTCAGGAGTATCTGTGCTCATAGTCCTAAATTTATACAAATAAAATGGTTTATGATTTTTTCCATAATTTTTTTGAGTATATATGATTGGAAATCCATCGTCTAAAAAGATTATTATTGATACAATTAAGAGTAGAGGTAAAAGTAAGATGATTAGTATTAGAGCAATTATTTTATTCATATAGTTACTCATATACTATAATGTTAGTATCTATATTCTTCTTTTTTAAATGGACCATTTTTATTTACTCCTATATAGTCTGCTTGGGAGTCGGTCAGTATTGTTAGTTCTGCATCAAGATGTTTAAGGTGAAGTCTAGCAACTTCTTCATCTAGCTCTTTTGGTAAATTATATAGGTCTATGCTTGGCTTATTTTTAGCTAAGAATATTTGAGCTAATACTTGATTAGCAAATGAGGTAGACATAACAAAACTGGCATGGCCTGTTGCACAACC
>Ga0315321_10002567_pt1 | contig 14069 bp, 8 predicted proteins | sample M180m21515metaG_FD_203464 | JGI IMG/M metagenome (GOLD analysis project Ga0315321, IMG submission 203464) | Ammonia-oxidizing marine archaeal communities from Monterey Bay, California, United States - M1 80m 21515 | ecosystem: Environmental > Aquatic > Marine > Intertidal zone | place: USA... | reverse complement strand
CTTGTTACAGGAGAAAAAAGCGGCTGGTGAGATTCGCTATATCGGCATGACAACGCATATGCCAAATCAATACTCACTCATGGAACAGGTCATCAAAGAACACGCACTGGATTTTATTCAAGTTAATCTATCATTGGCAAATCAACGCAGTTCTAGTGAACGACTAATACCACTCGCAGCTGACCAAGGGGTAGCTGTATTGATCAATCGTCCTTTTGGTGGCGGTGGCGTATTCTCTAAGCTAAGTCAAACCAAACTACCAGACTGGTCACAAGAATTTGAATGTGAAAGTTGGGGGCAGTTTTTACTAAAATACGCTCTTTCACAACCAGGAGTTACTGCAGCTATCCCAGGGATGACCAAAGCCAGGCATGTTATTGATAATATTCAAGGTGGTTGCGGATTGATGCCAACCGCACAATTGCGTCAACGCCAAGAAGCTTTTTTTGATGCCCTCTAGTTAAATATTTTACAAATAAGCAGCTGTTTTTAGAAAATGATGGAGATTATCGTCCTCAAATAATAGACCTTTTATACCGGCCTGCCGAGCTGCCTCTAGATCAGTTTCTTTATCACCGACCAAAACACTGCGAGATAGATCAATTGGCCAGTTGGCGATTAAATCCAATAGCATACCGGGTGCTGGCTTGCGCCACTGACAGGCAATTCGATATTTATCTATAACGGCCTCACTATGATGTGGGCAATAGCGAAAATCATCAATTTTTGCTCCGTGTTGTTGCAGTTCATCTTGCATAAATTGATGGATTTTACAAACATCCTGTTCGGTATAAAAACCTCTACCAATGCCCGATTGATTCGTCACTATAAATACAAAATAATCACGCTCATTACATCGCTTTATGGCCTCAATTGCACCATCAATCCATTGCCAATCTTTGATTTTATAGATATAACCCCTATCCTGATTTAGTACCCCATCTCGATCAAAGAAGATAGCTGGTCGTGCCACTGAGATATCGGAACTGATGGATGTCATTCCTGGATTAATTGGTTTTCGGCAATTTCACACAAAGTGTGACCAACGGCAATGTGCATTTCCTGAATTCTCGGGGTAGCCGTAGATGGCACTTGAATAGCAATATCAGCTAACTCGCTGGCTTTGCTGTCTTTTTGGCCAGTCAATGCAATCGTTTTGACTTGATACTCTTGTGCAATTTCAAGTGCTTTGATGACATTCGGGCTATTACCGCTAGTAGAAATACCCACTAATACATCACCTGATTTAGCTAAACCAGCTAATTGTCTCGCGAAGACATCACTGTAATCATAATCGTTAGCGATTGCGGTTAGAGCCGAAGCATTCGTTGTTAGTGCGATTGCCGGTAAAGGTTGTCTTTCTTTCAAAAAACGACCTAAAAACTCCGCCTCAAGATGTTGCGCATCCCCAGCAGACCCTCCATTGCCACAAAAAAACACTTTACCACCTTGCTGTAGAGAGGTAACGATCATTTGTGCTGCTTTATCAACTTGCTCGGCAACAGTCACAACTGCTCCAAAGCTGTTGGCTGCCTCTTGTAATATTTGATCCGCTGAACTCACACTTACTCCCTTCAATAAAAGATTTAGAGGGCCCCTGCTTTAGTATTACACGCCGTCGGCCCACCACGTTTCGCAAATACCAGATCATTTATTTTAACATAACAGATCTGATTTAAGGTTTTATCTTCAAGAATAGGTTGTTTGGTGGATGGGTTATCAGTTGCAGCTGATTTTTTGAATAATTTAGTCACATTGAGTGCCGCATAATTAATTTTTTTACCTTTGTAGCGTGCTTGAGCAGCAGCACGATAATTCTCACAATCTAATCGTCTTATACGACGTATATTTTCGTATCGGTACCACTCTTCTTCAGCTTTAATTGTGAAGAATCCATAGCAAAGCTCAGTATCATTCATGTAGTGAATTTCGCTGACCTGAGCCTGCATATTCATAGCTTTATTATTCGCTGTAGAAGCACAGCCACCCAGCATAAAAAAAAGTAAAATCCAGCCTATTTTTTTATTCATAGCGTTTCTCAGAAAAATTTCTATTTATCATGTAACTATTGTAACGGTTTATCCGCAATTATTTCAGCAAAAAGAGTCTTCATCGAGTAAATACATATTTTTACAAACAGATATAATTACCTGAAATATATAATAATTTTATTAGAAACTAGATATCAAGAGTACCTCAAAAAACTGCAATTTCGTGTGAGGTGAGTTAGAGTAACAGCGATTTTTGAGTATTTTGCAATTGCGGGAATCTTCAATGGCGCGAAAAACAAAAGAATTAAAACGCGACACCATCGCGATTTTTCAAGACTGGAATCTCAGTAGGAACAAACTACTGCAATATTTATCATACCCGTTAATTCTAAGTATTGTAGGCACCTGCTCAACACCTCCTCATCTATTAGATCAGGTTCTAGAACAAGGTGAGCTCCATGTTATCACCCTAAACAGTCCAACTACATTTTATCAAGATGATGATGAGATGGCGGGTCCAGAATATGATTTAGTTTCCGGTCTAGCCGATAGCTTAGGTGTCGAGCTGGTTATTAAAATAGTGGATAACATCAGTGATATCCAGCCTGCCCTAGAAGCTGGCCAAGGCCATCTAGCAGCGGCGGGATTAACCCCGACAAAGAGCTGGCAAAATGTGATGAATTTCAGTTATCCCTATGCCAACGTCGATACTCATCTCATCTATAAACGCGGCACTATCAAACCGCAGTCCATGGCAGAGGTCTTAGGTCGTGCTATCGAAATTTCTTCAGAGAGTGATCATAATGAAATGCTCACGGCACTTAAGATAGAGTATCCAGAGTTAACATGGTCAATGAATAAAGAAGGTGAGGCACATGATCTGTTAAGCAAGGTGAATCGCGAGGAAGTGGATTTCACCATTGCCGATAGTAATGAATTTGCCCTCCAACGTCATACCCAGCCTGAACTCAGAGTGGCTCTGAATCTCAAGAAAAATAATGCCTTAGCGTGGGCTTTTCGAAAGACTGATTCACGACGTTTATTGGAATTTGCTGATAATTACTTACTGGAGGCTGAGCGTGAAGGAATGATCGCCCAGATTAATGAGCGATATTATGGGCATGCAGGAGCACTTGATTATGTTGATACCCGCACCTTTATCGAACATATTGAAACGCGATTACCACAGTTTCGTGAAATGTTCGAAGAGGCAGGCAGAAACAATAACGTAGACTGGCGACTCTTGGCGGCCATCGGTTATCAGGAATCGCACTGGCAACCACGAGCCATCTCCAGTACTGGAGTAAGAGGTCTGATGATGCTGACCCGGACCACGGCCAGTGAGTTGAATATCAAGAATCGACTGGATCCCGCCAACAGTATTCGTGGTGGGGCAGAATATTATAGGAAGCAATGGAAGCGACTACCTGAAACAGTGCGTGAACCAGATCGAAGTTGGTTTGCCTTGGCAGCTTACAATGTGGGTTTTAATCACCTCAAAGATGCTTGGCAAATCACTCAATGGCAAGGAAATGATCCCACCCAGTGGGCGAATGTCAGTAAATCCCTACCTTTATTAGCAAATAAACTTTGGTACCCACATTTAAGTCATGGTTATGCTCGCGGCTGGGAGCCAGTAATTTATGTAAATAATATCCGCAGTTATTACGATATCATGACCGCACTCATTGAAAAAGAGCCCCTACCGCAAATGGTCCACAATACCCCAATCAATATTAGCGACGCGCCTTAAAAAAAGTTTGCAATAAGGTGGCACTCTCGGCAGCGAACAACCCGCCAGCAACACTAAAAGAATGATTTAACTTAGCGTGTGCCGATAAATCCAGCACCGATCCCACAGCCCCAGATTTAGGGTCACTAGCGCCATAAACGCAACGCTGGATGCGTGCTTGAATCATAGCCCCCACACACATAGCGCAAGGTTCAAGTGTGATATAGATGGTTGTATCTAGCAGACGATGATTACCCTGATGCTGCGCTGCTTGGCGTAACACTAAGATTTCAGCATGCGCGGTCGGATCCTGATTTAATATGGTTCGATTATGCGCAGCGGCGAGCTTTTGATCAGCGGCTATGATCACGGCTCCAACAGGAACTTCACCAGCGATAGCAGCATGCTCTGCTTGGGCTAAAGCAAGTTGCATCCAGTGCTGATCTTGCGCGGTAAAGCCCACTAAATTATCAATTAGAGCGGAGTATCTGAATCGGAGCCTTGAATTTGCTCGGCGTGTTTTACCTGAGCGTCACGTGACATCACATCAACGATGATCCCGATGACCATATTGAATAGAATAAACCCATTTAAAATTAAGAAGCTCACAAAATAAACCCACATGTACGGATACACTTCCAATACATCACCCATCACCGCAGCCCAATCATCATAGGTAATTAATTGTAATAGGACGAGCATGGCGCTGCCGACATTACCCCAGCGATTCGGGTCAATGTCATTAAACAACATGGAGCCGATGGTGGCCCAAATATAAAAGAAGATAAACATCAAAAGCACCACAAAACCCACTCGTGGGATGGTCTTCACCAAGCCATCAATAATACGGCGGAACTCAGGAACAATGGTAATAACTCGCAGTATTCTGACGATCCTTAAAAGCCGTGCTACGAAAACAGTTTCAGCGCCACCTACTGGAATCAGACTGACCGCGACAATAATAAAATCAAAGACATTCCAGCCACTTTTGAAGAAATTATAAAATGGCTTTTCTGACATCAAACGAATTAAAATCTCAATCGAGAAAAAGATAGTGATGGCATAATCCACGAAATTAAGGGTAGCCTCATAGTCATCTGGAAGATCATAGGTGGTCACCCCAGCATAAAAGGCTGAAGCTAATATGACCGCAATCACAATCGTGTTAAAGGCACGACTATTTCTTATGGCTAAGAAAAAATCTACAAAACTATTCACACTAATCTCCTTAATTCGTTCACTAAATTATACTGAAGTTTTGGTATTAATAAAATCTGATTAATCCAGTAGATAAATTCCTTCAGCGATATAAAAATCATTCGCCCCTGCATCACTGGTACTGCCATTCTTATGTAAGCTAACATTAATCCGCCCACCGGTTTCATCCACAGTGTCACCACCATAGAGAGCCCCCGCAATCGCCGCACCACCCGACCAACCATTTTGAATACTGGTAGTTGAAGTGCCCGTGTAAGTATTGGCATTATTACTGTTAAGACTGACATTGAATGAGGTAAAACCGGCGTTACTTACAATCGGATTCTTATCATCGAAATTAGTCACTGCCATGGTGCCGGTATAGGCGCTCGAACCCCAATTAAAAGTCGCGGCTACATCTGCGGTGGTGGTGTATTTATGCACATCATAATTAGTGCCTGTTTGGTTATGCCGATATGCGGCTTTGACGATGGCTGCTCCACTCATGCTAGCCGAACCCGAGGTTGGAATTTCGTTGGCCGCTACTAACTCCCCTGCAACCCAGGTGCCCAGATGCACTGCCCCAGTCTGAGTCCCAGAATTGGGTGAGACATCCACCGCCCCCATCGCCCAAAAACCCCAAGTCGCATACTCAGCATTTGGCATCGGATCATTACCATTAGTATGGAATAAATCTGAGTCTTCTTTATCCAGAGTGTCATAACTGACCATCACACCCGCCATGTTGCTTGCGCCTCCCGAGGAGCCATCTATCTGTGCCCCATCATCCTTAAGTTCAGCGGCAAATATTTCATTAGAGATGTAGGCAGATTTAGCTGCGCTATTATCGGTATCCCCAAAGTTTAAGACCAGCTCGCCCGTATCCACCGTGTCCCAAGTATTGGTGTAATTATTGCTGGGTAGCGTTGAGACTGACAGCGGCGCTGCCACCTGAACATCGTCGTTGGTGGCGTCGAAATTAATCGAGGCGAGCGTGCTGCCCGATCTGACAGAGGCGAGCTGGTCGTTACCGGTTCCAGAACTATTAAACTCCATAATTCCAGTAAAAAATCCGTTATAAGTTGTGGCGGTAGAACTATAAAAATCGGAATGCCTAAAATCAGAGATGGATTTGTAATCTTGATTGGCGTCTGTGGCATCTGTACCTTCTTGGACATTATTAATATTAGAATTAGAGAAATTGCCTAGATTATTTGTTAAACCAACGTAATTTAACGCTTGCTGATAAGTAGCATTATAAGCAAATCCATCATCTATTTCCTGAATATCATCCCCAGAATACATCAAGAATACTGCTGTAGATTTTGAAGACTCTGAGTCATTTAACTGGAAGTTATTATGTGTGGTTGTACTATCATAGTCCCTGTATGGCTCACCAATTTTATAATCGGTCACCCATTGCACTGGATTTCGAATAAACGTACTGATCTCGGTATCATCGGGTGTCTCATTATCCATTAACGTTGTGGCAGTATATGTATACACACGACCATCAAAATCAAATTGTTCGGCACGTTTGGCACCAACAAACATTTGTCCTCCATCACCATTATTTGAAATTCCGTAATTCGGAGCAATCCACGATCCAGGCACATCGGAGACCGCGCCCGTGGTCAAGTTGACTTGTTTGATGCGAAAACGAGAAAAATATTGGGCGGTGCTGCCACTGGCAACACCGGTGGTACCGCCATCATAATCCACATAAAACCCGTAATCGGTGCCGAGACTGAGAGTGTCTGAACCGGTAAACTGCAAGCGATTGTAGGCATTACCATACATGAAGATCAGTTTATTGCCACCGGTGACACCCAGATGAATTCCACCATGTGAGTTACCTGAGTTCCAGCCGGTAGAGCGACCAAAAAAAGTATGTTCTGATGATGGCGTTGAATCAACCCTGACCACACCACCAAAAGCCCAAGGTTCTCCTGATTTATAGAGCGGTTGTACAGCACCGTTAGATTGAAAATAATCATTATTGCCATCAAATTCAGCCCAATTTCCTGTGTAGGGGAGATTGTCATTGATTAACGAGGCAGAACCAACTGTACGAAACTCACCACTGATGGCCATTTGGTTGAAGGTATCGGTGTTCCAAGTGTCACTGTTGGTGTTGTATTTAACCCCAACACTCATGGGTCCATTTTTGTATGGATCGGAAGTGGTCACCATCATACCGATGGGTCGGTCGTCACTGGCACTGTCCTCCGCAATTAAGCATCCGCGGTCTGAACTGGAAGCACACTCAATGGGCGAGACACCCAGTTGCACACCCAAGCCGTCATTGGTCTGGTTGGTGCGTTTTTGGTAAGACCAGTAATGCGAACCGTCAATGTATTGCCCCGTATCGCCAGCCGAATACTTGGTGGTGTCGTTACTGCGTTTGTCCATGGTGTTGATCATGACGCCCAGATAACTTTGCTGGTCATCACGGGTAGTGGAACCGCCGGCACCGTCATAGGAATCCTGAATCGAAAGTTGCGCCTGTAGACCGACACCCTTGCCAGCGGGGTTCATGACCTGATACCACTGAGAGGTGCCCTCGGGCATTTCACTGGTAGCACCAAAACGCGCCGTATCGATATTTTGACTGGGATCGAGCGCTTGTTCGGCCCAGTCGTAATGATTGGCGTAGGTGTTACACGCACTGCTGTTGTTGCCCACCGCGGCACAGTAATCCGGTGCCAGAGTTTTGAAATCCATACTGGAACTGGAATAAAAGCCCGACGAGAAAAAGCTTGGATAGAAGAAATCCGCACTGGTACCAAAACCCAAATGATTTTCAATCGGCATCACGTTTAAGGCAATGACCCGTTTATTATTATTTGTGAAACTGGTGTACATAGCATCGGTGTAGACATCCCCGGTCAACACCACTTGATCGAGATAGGTGTGATAAGCCTTACCAATATAGGAATTCGTGCTTCCCATCTGATTAAGTATCCACTGAGCTATGGTTTCATTATCACTTTTACTCCAATAACTACTCATACCAAATATTCCATTCACATCAGCATGTGAGAAGAAATCGGCATGGACTCCAGATTCGAATTCCTCTGCTGGTATGAAAACTGCAGCATATAAATTTGCGTTTCCATCGTCCTCAGCTTTATTAAACAACATTTGACCGATATTTTGTGTGCCCGCCAGATTTGTAACAGATTGCAACCGAGCGCCCATTCCACTGGGCTCGTATTTAAGTCCATTTAAACCGAAGTACCTTGAATCGGAGGAAAATGTGCCAGCCTCCACAATTCCACCTCTATTACCGTTTCCGTTGTGGGGATAATCAGCATCTTTATCACCAGTGACGCTGATTTTTGCATCAATCGTAGACAATAATGAATTGGTGCTCATCGTTGCTGTTGCATTACCGATCCCACCCCCATAACCGCCACAACATCGTTCACCGTGAATATTCACAAATAGCAGACTGTCCGACTCTTTCATCCAGTTTTCAAATAGAGTTTTTGTGGCAGAGGATTCTTCTGAAGATCTACCACTCTGAATTTCCTGGTTAAATATGACGTGATACTCGGATAATTGAGACTGTGAAAGACTTTTAAAATTGTTCGTAGTAATTTGATACGCTTGCCCAGTATTGTTACCCCAAGCTTGTAAATCTGAGACCACCATATTTGAACCACCAAAATTAAGGTTTAATATTTTTACCGTATCGGGCAGTTCCGTTCCCTGTTGTGCACTGTAATTGATTGTTTCTGCATCTTTATCTAGGGTCATCCAAAATAGTTTGCTGTCAAAGCGACCCGCCGAAAGCACCTCACTTTGTGCGATGTTCGAGACCACTTCGCTTTGCGCATCCACAGTTTTGTAATGGCCATCGAGTGAGGCTCGTCCTGGGGAGAATTGAAATTGCCCCAATCCTGATTCCACACCAATCGGATAAAAATAACGAAAATCCAAATTGTCTACCGTCACACTTTCGTATCCGTCGCCACTCACAATTGAGACCGGTGTGTAGACATTGTCGCTGCCAATGTTGTCGAAATCGGCGAGCGTTTTATTGGTGGCTGTGGATTGTGCGGTGGTAATGATTTGTTCTTGCTGATAAGCGCCTAAGTTGGTGCCAGAAGGACCGCCACCCCGTGTTCCAGTGGCACTGAACCCCGTTCTTGAGACGTTGGTGACTGCGGCCGAATAACGCAAGGTGTTGGATTGTAATTCCTCTATATTTTTAACCGGTACCGTGATCGCGCTGGTCACAGTGTCACCTGAAGATTGTGCGGTAGCGGTCAAGGTTAAATTATAAGATTTAGCTTCCTCAAAATCCAAGGTAGTATTATTGGTAATAGCACCCGAGCTTGCATTTACAGTAAACTTATCACTGCCCGTACCACTGAGTGTGTAGACAAGTGCTTCACTTTCACCATTGGTAATTGAAGATACTGTGGCCACCGAGGTGTTGGTGCCATTGGATTCCACAAATGGAGTATTTTGTATGGCAGTCACTAAGTTTTCTAATTGTGCATCAGTCACCGATATTGCCAGTGCACTCGAGACACTGTTTGTTCCATCAGTAACATTCACGATAACGTTATAACTGGTCTTGGTTTCATAATCGAGGGTACTGGCAATGGTCACAGTGCCATTACTCGCGATCGAGAATTTCGCGGCATCCGTCCCAGAGAGTGAATAAGTAACCGTCCCAGATTCTGGATCACTGCTTGAGGATGTGGCCACAGTGGTCCCCACCGCTGAACTCTCAATAAAATTAGTCGCTGCCAAGCTACTGTTGAGCGTGGGAGGCTCATTCACATCGGCAATACTTAAAGTCATACTTTTAGATTCAGTGATACCATCCACGGTGGCAATAACGTTGATGCTATAACTGGTCTTAGTTTCATAATCCAATAAAGCGGCAAGTTTCACATTCCCGTTACTATCGATGCTGAATTTAGCACTGTCCGTTCCGGATAATGAGTAACTGATAGTGCCATTCTCAGGATCATTCACCGTTGAGCTCGCCACCACGGTATCCACCGTGGCCGCCTCAGTAATAGTATTCGAGATACTCACATTAACACTGTGCGCTTCATTGACATCGGTTAGGGAGATAGCATGGGTAGAGATGGTATTATTGGTACCATCACTAGCATTAACAGTGATGTTGTAACTGTTTTTGGTTTCATAATCTAGTGCACTGGCAATAGTCACCACCCCATTACTGTCGATTGAGAATTTCGCGGCATCCGTCCCAGAGAGAGAGTAACTAATAATTTCAGATTCTGGGTCGCTGGCAGAAGCAGTCACCACAGTCGTTCCCACGGCTGAAGTTTCAGCGAAATTAACCGCCGCGAGGTTACTCGTGAGCATGGGCGCTTCATTTATATTAGCTATATTTATCGAGAGAGGTGCTGAAACAGTTAGACCATCCACGGTAGTGTCTACACTAATTTCATAATCAGCTTTATCTTCATAATCGAGTAAAGTAGCAAGTTTAATATTACCATTTTCATCAATACTGAATTGAGCACTGTCTGTTCCTGAAAGGGCATAATTAATAGTGCCACCCTCAGGATCAATGACAGCCGTGGTCGCCACTATTGTATCCACAGTTGAGGTCTCTTCGATGGTTGTATCGGCTAACACAACATTCACACTGTGCGCTTCATTCACATCCGTCAGCGTAATCGCTGTGGCAGTTGAGGTGCTCAGAGTTCCATCAGAGGCAGTGATAATTAAACTGTAATTGTTCTTGGTTTCATAATCTAAAACACTGTTGAGTGTGACAGTACCATCATTGGCAATCGAAAATTTGTCACTGCCCTCACCAGAGAGCGAGTAATTTACAGTGGCTGCTTCTGGGTCAACTGCAGAGGCATTGATTACTGTGGTTCCAATAGCCAAATTTTCAGCAAAATTAGTCGCGGCCAAAGTACTCAATAACTCAGGAGCTTCATTAAGGTTATTTACTGCGATACTGATTGGCACCGTAACAATGTCATTATTTTCTTTGGTATAAACAATCGTGAGATCAAATTGTCGTTCACTCTCATAATTCGCATTACCATTATAAATTAATTCATTACTTTCCTGATCATAACTGAATAACTCACTGCCGATGCCAGTGAGTTGCACTGTATAAGCAACCTCAGCAGGGTTATCTAGAGCAACACTGGCAACAGTAGTGGTGAGGCTATTCTCATCAACACTCAGAATGTTCTGCGTTAACAATGTCTCAAATACTTGAATAACTTCAACGGTGTTGGTTGCTTTACGTTCTGCTGTAGATTCTGAGGCAACTTGAGTGGTTTCTTGTGCCACCTCCTGCGTCTCGACCTCGCCTGTTTCTACTTCAACCTCAACATTAATCTCACCCGCAAAATCATCGGCAACTGAGAGGGTGTCTGGGGCAGCTTGAGATGAATTATCTGAAATACCAGAGGAATCTAATGTACCTTCATTTACTTGTGGCTGTGACTCAGTCTGAGTACCCGCATCAGCTTGCATCTCAGTCTCACTACTAGATACAGACTCAGTTTCAGTTTCAGTTTCAGTTTCAGTTTCAGTTTCAGTTTCAGTTTCAGTTTCAGTTTCAGTTTCAGCAGAACTTTCTGTACCAGCATCCTCAGTGGAGCTAGCCTCTTCATTACTTTCCTCTGACTCAGTTTCATCACTCGCTTGAGTATCAGATTCCTCGCTATTTTCAGCTTCAGATTCTTCACTCTCAGCTTCTTCCGAACTTTCTTCTTCTGTTTCTTCGTTATTATCTTCGGATTCTTCACTTTCTGCTTCTTCCTCTGACTCTCCTTCTTCAGATTCTTCTTCTGACTCTTCTTCTGATTCCTCACCCTCTTCTTCAGATTCACTTTCTGTTTCTTCTTCCTCCTCCTCATTAGCAACTAGATTTGCTTGAAAGGCATTCAACATCTCAGTGGTGAGGGCTTGTGGCAAGTCAATTTCATCGGTCGGATCTTCCACCACTACCACGAAACCATTTTCAGTTAATACGATATCCCCATCGGCATTTTGGGTTGGGATAACTCGCATCTCCTCCCCATAGATAAAAGCTGCTGTGGTGCGTTGATTGGCGCTCTCTACAATAGTAATACCACCACGAATACCAACCGTGGCAGAGTTGGTCTTAATAATAGCGGGTTTCTTTTTGGTTACTTTGCCGCCCACTAATCTTAATAACCCGCGACTGGTGACCTCGAGTGAGCCTTCGGCTGTTTCTGGATTGTAAATAAACCGATCCAGAGTGACGCTGGAATTCGGGCCAATCGTAAAGGCCGTTCCATCGATTAATAACATTTGAGCTTTACCCGCACCGTCGGTTTGGAGGGTATGATTCTGAATAATCTTATAACCCGCTTCGACCAGTTTACGCTCTTCTTCTAAAGTAAGATCTGTCGTATTTTGGTTGACCGCAGCAGCTACACCGATTCGATCCTGCGCCACCACGGGCTGCATTAGCAGCCACATAAATGCACAGCAGATACCAGTTTTTCCCAGTAAATGAATATAAGATTCTTTTGTCATATGGTCAGTACTACCCTAAACTTATTGCAGTCACTCCAAGAGCCCCCTCTTTAAGTAAATTGCAATTTTCTAACTTATAATTACACCGTTGATTATTATCCTATCAACTAAGCCAAATCAGTTAGGTTTATGATGACATTCTATTGACATTTAATGACACATATGACATTTTAAGACAATTAAATGACATATAACGACAATTTTTGTGATTTTTAACTAAAATAATATTAAACAGCTCAATAAGGTAAGAAATAATAATGCTTCAAGGCCATTGTGAATGCCAAAAAATCTGCTTCAAAGTTAGCGGCGAAATAAATCAATTGTCGCACTGTCATTGCTCTCAATGTCGCCGACTGCATGGTGCTGCTTATGGCAGCTATGCTCGTGTTATGAAATCAGAATTTCAATATTTAACTGGCAGTAATGAAGTTAAGCAATATGCATCTTCAACCGGATCAACTCGTATTTTTTGCCATCATTGTGGTTCGAATATTATGGTTATTGTGGCGGCTGAACCAACGGTTTTATATGTGGCTATGGGGGTCATCAATGGTAATCCCATTCTTCCTAGCGATTGTCATCATATTTATGTTAATTCAAAAGCCAATTGGCATTCTATCACTGATGATTTACCCCAATACGATGAAGATACAGTAGAGGTCAAATCGTGATTCAATTGCGAAAAATGGCTATGTTTGGATTTCCAGAGATAGCGCGTGAACTTGGTGCAGATCCGGCTCAAATTCTCAATAATCATGGTTTACCTGCTGATTACTTCAATGCTATTGAGGTCGATGATGTAATGACAATGCAAGACGCTGAAAAACTCATGAAAACTCTTGCTGATAAAACCAGAGCGCATCATTGTGGGGCATTAATGGGAAGTCGACAAGATATCAGCTTCCTGGGTATTGTTGGTTACATCATGCAACAATCGAACACAGTGCGTCTGGCACTGGATGCTTTGCAAGAACATCTGACTTTGCACCACGACAAAGGGCAAACAGGCGTCGCTAATTATGGTGATGTCTCTGGTATGTATTGGAATAATCCATTGCCTTTTGAGTTGCAACACTACACCAATGAAGTGGCAATGGCACAAGCTGCTGTGGTTTTAAGAGCAATTATTGGTAATCGATTCAGAGCTAAAACGGTACATTTTACCCATGAAGCACCAAATAATATCGAACCTTACAAACAAATCTTCAAAGCGCCTGTATATTTTAATCAAGCTAAAAATGAAATCATCTTTGATAGCATCTTTTTAGAAAAGAAAATTATAAAAGCCGACCCCCTCTTAAAAGAAATTCTCATTAAAAAAATTGAAAAACAACAACCCGATAAAGAGAATGACTTGCTGAGCGAGGTTGAAGATTTGATTAGGCAGTCACTGCAAAGCCAGCAATACCAAATCGAAGTGATCGCCAAACACCTCTCACTTCACCCTCGAACCCTCCAACGCAAATTACAGGATTTAGGTATCTCTTATTCGGGATTACTTGAGAAAATCAGGCGCAACATCGCCCAAGAACGACTGACTAATGCCAACATATCCATCACACAACTTTCCGATTATTTGGGCTACGCGGATAATACCGCTTTGACACGGGCTTTTAAGCGTTGGT
>Ga0315321_10002566_pt1 | contig 14070 bp, 13 predicted proteins | sample M180m21515metaG_FD_203464 | JGI IMG/M metagenome (GOLD analysis project Ga0315321, IMG submission 203464) | Ammonia-oxidizing marine archaeal communities from Monterey Bay, California, United States - M1 80m 21515 | ecosystem: Environmental > Aquatic > Marine > Intertidal zone | place: USA... | reverse complement strand
TGCGATGATTTTTCTAGTTCCATCTAAATCATCTGATAATCCTTCAACTCGTACAACTTTGATATGGCCAAGACCGCGCTCTTCGAGTGAACTCCTAATTCGTTCTTCAGCGTGTTCTTGGTCGTACCCTAAAGCGATAATATCGGGGTTCACTTTTGGTAAAATGTCAAAAATTGGGATATCTGGTGAATTCCCAATAACGGCCTCGTCCACCGGTTTTAGGCCCTCAACCATTCGCCTGCGCAAGTCTTGACCTGTAATGGGTTCATGCTTACGTTTTCGAACGGTATCATCGTGAGCAACAACAACTACTAGGTGATCACCAAGTGATTTTGCTTGCTCCATATAATGTAGGTGTCCAGCATGTAATAGGTCGAAGACCCCCACTGCCATAACACGAATCATATTTTATCCTCCTTACATGGGAAAAGGTACTCTCACTTAGAGCCTAGGGCGCTAATCAGTTCTTCACCGGTCAAGAAAGGTATGCCTCTCTCATTAGCCCAAATGCGAGCATCTTCAACCGGTAATGCAAGATCACCATCTGGTTGTAACATCTCAGCACCTATGACTACAGGGGTCATTCCAGACAATCTTGCTAGGCCAACCGCAAGTTCGGTGTGCCCTTGTCTACGTGATAATCCACCCTCTGTTTCTCTACAAACTGGTATATGCCCCGGAGTACGGAATTCTTTGCCCAACTTTGCGAGAGCATCATCACTATCAGATAATTCAGAATATAATTCAGCAAATCTCCTAGTGGTAAGTGCACGATCTCGGTCTGTTATGCCGGTAAAGGTATCACGGTGGTTTAACGATAATGTGAAAGCGCTACGAGTGTCATATTGAAGGTCGTTTGTTTGTAATTCACGAAGCACGGGATAATCTGACAATAATCTTGAATCCATATGTAGATCTTGTAGGAATGGCAATGCAAACCTTTCTCCCACTTCATGCCCTATTGCAAGGAAAAGCAAGCCACCACAATCAAATCGCAATTGCCTCATAGTTGCAGCATTAGCGCATTGGCCAGGAAACAATAAATCGGTTTCTCCCTCTCTATTTTCTGCATCGAATAGACATACGGGGTCGCCATTGCGGAATGCTTCAATCGCTGCCTCCACATATGTCTCCATATTTCGGCCGACTCGGTTCTCTCAAATGAACCAAACCCCCCTCAATTAGAACAATTTTGGTACGATTGACGGAAAGGGGTTAACATAGGACAGCCCTTCCGCCTGTTCTGCGGGAGTGGGTGCATGGCAGTAAAGTTAGGTCCGGCAGGTGTTCCTCTCTCGTGTAAAGGGCGAACAATAGTTGAAGGAATGGACGACATTATCTCCCTTGGATTGGAGACTATGGAGGTCCAAACTGTACGCATGGTTTCGCCGCAGCACTTTGAACAGTACTGGCAAGCGGGAGTTCTCGCTCACAAAACTGGTTTTGAAATGAATATCCACGGACCATACTATTCTGAACTACTTGGAGACCGTTTACAACGCAATAGGAGCCTCGCTAAAGTTGAAGCGGCGCTACAAGCTGCAAAAACAATCAATGCTAGACATGTTACTCTACATGCAGGTCATTATGGTGAGATGAGCAGAGGTCAAGCAGCAAATGAACAGGTCGCTAGTGTGTTCAAAGGAATTGTACAGAGAGTCCATGATATTTGGAATGATGATGAAGACATATACCCTGTATTTCCATGGCTTAAAGAAGGTACACCTTCAAAGATTGGTGTTGAAACCAGTGGTAGACAAGAACTGTGGGGTAGCCTCGAAGAGGTCCTCGAAGTAGTCAATCATGTCGAAGGTACCATTCCTGTCATCAATTTAGCTCACGTACACGCACGAGGACATGGTCGATTGCGTACATCGGAAGATTACGGTGAATTATTTGATCAAGTCCGAGAGACAATTGGTACTAAGGAGTTTTATTGCCACTTTTCAGGAGTAGAACACCGAATGGGTAATGCAATGCATTATACTCAAATTAAGAAATCAGATTTGAACTTCGAACCATTGGCTGAATTTATTATTGAAGAAGGGGCCTGGCTGGATATGACTTTAATTTCCGATTCTCCATTGCTTGAGCACGATGCAATGTATATGGTTCAAAATATTGAGAGAGCGCGCCATCGTCAACTTGAGAGGAAGGCTCGTGAAGACAGGCGTAAGGCACTTGCTGCTCAAGCCAATATTACTCCAGAAGAGATGGAAGCAAGAGAAGCCGAAATCGCAGCAGCACGTGCGAAAGATGCCCTTGCTAAGGTACAACCTGCCAAGCCTGCCGCTGCTGTTGCTGAGCCTGTAAAGGAAGAGACACCTGTTGCTGAACCTGCAAAGGAAGAGACACCTGATGCTGAACCTGAGAAAACAACTGCTTCTGCAAAGAAAAAGAAGCCTGCTGCCAAAACTGCAAAAGCAAAAGAAGCTAAGAAAGATGATGATGATTTATTCGTCACCGAAGATGATGATGATGATGATTTATTCTGATCACATTGATTCATACTGCAAAATTGATATTTGAAGGCCTGTAACTAGTTCCATGGCCTTACCTATCCTGTACTCATTTAGGCGTTGCCCATACGCTATGCGTGCTAGAATGGCAATAGTGCGAACTGGATTCCAAGTAGAGCACAGAGAAGTGATTCTCCGCGATAGGCCCGCCCATATGATGGAAATTTCACCAAAGGGTACTGTTCCTGTATTGTTACTTGATGACGGAACAGTAATCGAAGAAAGCCTCGAAATCATGGAATATGTACAATCTTGGGAATTGAGTAAAGAGGAGAGAGATTGGATACATCGTAATGATGAGGAATTCAAATTCCATCTTGATAGATATAAATATCCAAACCGCTATGAAAATGCCAATGAAACCGAGCATAGAGATGCTGCAAGTAAATTCCTTCTTGATCTGAATGAAAATATACCTACGGAACACTTGAGCGATGCAATCTTTCCATTTGTCAGACAATTTGCTAACCATGATAGGGATTGGTTTGATTCTCAAAATTGGACTGAAGTCCATAAGTGGTTAAATCAAAATCTTGAAAGTGAATCTTTTGTGAAATGTATGACGAAATATCCACAATGGAAACCCGAAGTGGCTTAAATTTACAAATTCGGATTGAATTAAACCCTCTAATAATTCGCATGTGAGGGGTAATGATAGGGAAATCCCCTAAAGGGGATTGGTAAGCCACGGGATACTATGGCTCATATTGCGGTACTTGGATTAGGTAATTGGGGAAGTGCAATTGCACGTTTATGGCTTCTCGATGGACATAATGTAAAAGGGTGGACTGTCGAACAAGAAGTCTATGAATCAATTACAATGGAAGGTATGAATCACAAATACTTACCAGATTATTCTCTTGAGGGCCTTGAAGCCACAATGCATGTAGAAGAAGCACTAGAGGGTAGTGAAATAATTGTACTTGCATTACCATCATCTGTCATCTTAGATGTGGTAGAGGATATTATCGATCACCTGAGACCGGGACATGTCCTACTAGACTTGGCTAAAGGATTAGCACCAGGTAAGCGTTTGATCAGTGAAGCTATTCATCAAATGTTAAGTGAGAAAAATATGCATAACCCACTAGCAGTCCTTACCGGACCAACGATTGCTCCTGAAGCCGCTGGTGGCGTCATGACTACTGCTTTAGTTGCGAGTGAAGATATGTCCGTTGCAGAAAGTCTCGCTGCAACACTTACAACTCCTACATTCATTCTTCATGCTGCTTCCGACCCAGTAGGAGCCGAATTATGGGGCGCTTTCAAGAATGTAGTTGCTCTTGCCTGTGGTCTTGTTGATGGGCTAAAACATACAGGAACTTTGGGAGGAGATAATCTGAAAGCGGCTATTTTCAATGCAGGATTCCGTGAAGGATGTTTACTTCTTCCCCAACTTGGCGCTAGAGCAGAAGTTGCATTTGGTCCTGCAGGTTTGGGTGACCTCTATGTTACTGCCACCTCTCCACATGGCAGAAACCGTAAGATGGGTGAAAAATTGGGTAGTGGACTAACTCTTGAACAGGCTCTGGAAGAAATGGTGATGGTTGCTGAAGGAGTCAGAGCGGCACGAATGTTTAGAGACCGAGCAATCGATATGGGCATCGATATTCCATTTGTCAAAGCCCTCAATACCTTACTTGATGGCTTTATCGATGCGGAAGAGTGCTGCAGAAGAATGGTAGTCCTCTCGTAATGGTAGCCTTGATGTGCTTCGGCACTCTGGCAGTGCTATGGCAGACCTTACTGAATTCGAATTACGCCTATTTGAATGGATTAAGCAATCTGATTTTGAGGCCGTTCCTTGGTCGACCAAAAAAGCGGCAAAATCATTCAAATGTAAGGAAGATGAAATCTATGAAGGTGTTGCCTCTTTGACTAAAAAATTGCCAAATAGAATTCAAATTTACTATGAAGAAGGGAAAGTCCACATCGCTGCAGAATAAGCATGGAAAAAGACACCTTGCTTATCGATGGCCTCTGTGGGCTTTGTACAAGAACTGGCAAATTCATTTCCAAGCGTAAGATCGGTGAATTGGAAATTACTGAACAAAAATCAGAACTTGGTATCGAATTATTAAACCAATATAATATCAATATCGACTCTTTGGTTTTGATACGTAATAATAAGCCATACATACGCTCTTCAGCGGCTATACGATGTCTATTGTATATGCGTTGGAATTGGAAAATAATGTATCCCTTAGTTTGGCTTATTCCACTTCCAATAAGGGATTTAGCATACATCATAATTTCAAAATTACGACACAAGATTTGAAAGCATTAATCTTTACTCAGATTCATCTAGCGGTGAGCCTGAAACTTTCTGCTTAACCTTATTGTAATAGTCTGCTGCCACACCTGCAGGTAGTAGAACAGTCCACCATTTAGGTCTCTTAACATCCCCTTCTTCGGTAACGAATGAACGAATAAACATTGAAATTAAATCAATGATTACTACCACTACAAATACCACAATCAATAGAGCAAATGCTCTGTCATAAGCAAATGGAGGATTGATGTAATTGTCAATATACATTCCAATTCCACCCGCCCCTACCAATCCAAGTACTGTCCCATGCCTTACATTGTACTCGAACATGAATAGCAATTGGCTCAACAAGTGATTACTCGACTCAGGGATTACTACATGCACTAAGCGCTCTGAATGGGTTAATCCCATTGCCATAGCAGATTCCAATGGTGCGTTAGAAATACCCTCCATTGCTTCATACTGTAATTTACCGAGATATCCAATTGTGTACAATGTCATCGCCAAAATTCCAGGTAACGGTCCAAATCCAAGAGCTATAGCGAATAATAATGCCCAGATAATACTAGGTAAACTTCTGAGACCTGCCAACAATACCCTTGCTGGAATTGCGAGAGGTAGTGGTGTCAAATTTCCTGCAGCCAATGAGGCAATAGGTACTGAAAATATGAATCCGATAAGAGTGGCAATAAATGCCATCTTGATTGTTACAACCATTCCATTCCATGCTTTAGAACAAAATAATTCAAAACTTTCATCACAGATTTCTCCGTTTGGTTTGTGTAAAGTACCATCGGCCCAGACCTCTGCCTCTAATACCGACCAATCCGGAGGCCAGAGATCTTCAGTAAAGAAAATCTCTAATTTTTCTGGAGCGCTTTCAACTTGGCCCCAATCTTCGACTAAATCGTCTAATGAAATCCAAGCTAAGAAAATGAGGGTAAATCCTACCAGAAATAATTTCTTATTGATCAGAATCACCATCCTCGACCAATTGATTACCCTGGATTCGCCAAATTCTATCCGCCATTTCTATAGCCCGTTCTTCATGGTGTTCGACCATAATTAAAGTGGCACCAATTTCCTCTACAACTTTTTTAGTTGCAGCAATTATAGATTTGACATTCTCCTTATCCAACTCACCCAAGAACTCATCAGCAAGTATGATTTTTGGCTTTTGAATAAGGGTACGAGCAATCGCCACTCTTCTTTGTTGGCCACCTGATAAAATCCTAACTGGCACATCGGCTAGATCTTCGATATTGAGAGACCTCATTGCAGATTCTACGTCCTTCTTTAATTCCCTACTAAGTGGAAACAGAGCGGGGTACAACCTTGAACGTCTAGTTCTCGCACCAATAGAAATATTGCTTCTAACACTGGAATGGCGAATTAATCCTAGGCGCTGAGGAATGTATCCAATGCCGCCTCTTTTTGGATAATTATGCGAGACCTCCCCTGATATTGGAATAATCAAACCTGCAATTGTACGTAGCAGGGTTGTCTTACCAATACCCGAGGGGCCTAAAATTGCAATCGACTCACCAGGGAGCACTTTTTTATTGATCTTCGAGATCAAGGGCTCTTTGTAGCCGATTGATAAATCGCGTAATTCCAGACTAGAATCGTTGGACACGCAATCACCTTCGCTGTTTGCGCTGAATTATTCTATTTAGAGACGCCCGTTCAATTCTGCTCTGTATCTTCAGCATCCGTAATACCGTACTTATCTGCGGAGTGGTAATATTCTGATAGTCCAGGTATTGCACTCAATAGATCGGAATAACTTCCTAAATGGTTCTGGCTGTTACCTGCCACTAGCTTGTATCCTTTCGAAGTGACTGAGGAAAGAATTTCTCCACCGCACTGATTCATTGGGATATCTGCAACTTGGTGTGTAACAACATTGTAGCAACCGGTATAATTCTGGCCACCCATTGGGTAATCTTCAATCCACATTTCATCATTCCAACTTAGCATTGCGTTTAGAATAGCATTTCGTGTATGTACGTCAAGTAGTTCCGGATTGTACATTACAGGATGGCTTGGCGATTGTCCAAAGGAAGGTAACTGAATATATTCATCCATCTCTAAGCACCATTCTTCATTGTTAGATGAATTAGAATCACCACAATATTTCTCCGGAGTACTGAAGTCATCACCCTTAGCGAATGCTACATCTCCATATCCTGTACTAAGACATTCGATAGCGCCTCCATATCCAGAATAAAGAGCTCCGGAATCAGGAATAGATGCCGCATTACCATTTCCATTTGAACCGTCAAAGTGTGTGTCAACTGTTGTTCGAAGAGAATTTATGTCGCTTGCATCACCAACTGGAGTGACATAACCATTCTTGATTAGGTATCCCATTGGCATTAGCATACCTGCTGATTTCAACCAACCTGTATGGCAAGAAGTCTTACCTTCGAGAAGTGCAAATGGATCTGTCGAATCATCGCCATCAAGGTGAGCATTAGCAATATCTGAGCCGTTTAGAACCCAGGCTGAAGCATTGTAATGGGTGTCACCTACAGGTGTCGTAGTCTCGACTGCAAGTACTGAAAGACCGTACTGCTTCCAGCCAATCCAAGCAGGACCGCCTTCCATGAATCCAATATCTGCATTTCCAAACCTTAGAGCCTGGATGATCATTCCTTCAGAAGAAACATCGTACAAATTAACATTAACACCTAGGTCTGAAGCCAATCTGTCTGCCATTCCCTGTGCGTTTGCGTCGACTGTAGAGTCGTCTGCCAAGTAATATGCAATATTGATTGTAGACTTGATTGCTGCTGTTTCTGTTCCATCAGCAAATGCATTTCCATACTTGCTAGAGATTCCAGGGATGTTCATTAATGCAGCACCGTATGTACCAAGGTGTGTGTCTGCATCGGTTGCGATCATTGCGTTTGTGCCAAGAACATTGGTTAAGATTTCCAAACCTTGTTCATCGTCTTTCATTGCGACCAATGCATCTCTGATCAAAACTTCTTTTGCATCGTCAAGAACAGCGTCATTGAACATAACTGAGTGACTTGGCGATGAGCCGAATTTAGGTAGTGCTACATATTCTGTCATGTCAAGGCACCATGCTTCGTTTAGGGCTGCATCATCATTTTCACAATATGATTTTGGAGTTGAATCTTTAGCGAATGCAACATCACCATATCCTGAACTAAGGCATTCTAGTGCTCCATCGTAGCCAGAGTATAGCGCTCCACTCTCTGGAATTGAAGCCGCATTACCAGCACCAGTGCTTCCATCAAAGTAATCGTTTATAGTGACCCTCAGAGTCTCTGTATCTGACATGTCCCCTTTAACTGTAACATATCCATTACCAATTAGGTAACCCATTGGCATCAACATTCCTGCAGATTTTAACCATCCTGTGTGACAAGATGTTTTTCCTGCTAGTAAAGAGAATGGATCTGTGGAGTCGTCTCCATCAAGGTGAGCATCTGCAATTGCAGAACCTGCCTTTACCCATGCGTGTGCATCGTAATAGGCTCTTCCATCACTCTTTGTGTCAGCTGCCATGACGCCAAGGTCATATGCATTCCATCCGACCCAAGCAGGACCACCATCGATATTCATAGCAATGTCTGCGTTACCAAATCGCAAAGCTTCCATTGCTAATCCCGAACTACCGACTTCGTAAATCTTAACATCCATATCTAATTTTTCACAAAGATAGTTTGCGATTTGTTGTGGGTTCTGGATATCATCAGCCGGCATATCTTCTTTAATTTCATATGCGATAATTAATTCATCGCCTGAACAGGTTTCCGAAGTGGAGTCTTTTTCTTCATCTTCACTATCGCCCACGCAGCCTGCCAAAGCAGCGCTACACATTAGCAACATCATCAATAGAGATTTTTCCTTAACTTGCATCATAAACACTTCCGATTTAGGTCGCCCGAAAAGTCGGCACTACATAATATTTAGGCTTCCCTAAAAAATATATATTGTCTGGATTTATCAGTATTAATCGAGGCACTGAAGGACTAACTTCTCTTCGAAAACATCGTTTTGTGATGACGTTACGGGCCGGGTTATAGTTAGCAAAGAAACCTCGCCACCCGCATTAGGAAGCCCGACAATTATCACGGTGGCTAAGGTTGTATCGAAGCCATCACGCTTTACATTAAAGCGAGCAATAAAGTGAGATTCACCCCCATACTCATGACTGCCTTCGGTTTCAACTTCTTCTAACCAAAATGTATCAGGATCTATGCTGAATCCCGGAATCAATGAATTCATCACTTCAATTGATTGACGCATCCTTTCATCATGCATACCTAGTATCACCGCTAAGGTGACACTGGAGGAATCTTGAGCCCAAGGGCTGAGTGTGTGAGGTGTTCGTGTATTCAATACACCAATTACCGCTCCATCATGCAACCAAGTATACTGTTCACTAGCGGGCCAAGCTGAAGCGTGGGGGTTTTCAGTAGCAATTGGCTCCCCCCATTCATCTGCTCCAACAGGAGTTGAAACTGGATAGAATGCGAAAGAATTCAAAATTATCAATAAAACGAGGCTTGCCGCAATTCGGCGATTTCTGAATTTAGCCCACTCTTCTCGACCAAAGGGACTAGCGAATGAAATTGCAAGAGCAAAAGGTGCTATGACAAAAATACCCCAAGGAATAATCCATAGAAGTAAAACCCCAGAGGACAAAGATATCATCGCGGTTTTATCAAACTCTTCGGCACGCCATTTCAATATACCAAACAAGGCTGCCACAAGGACAACAGATGCGAGGATACCTCCGAACACAGTATGCCCTATGTCTTTGGAAGGATAAGTCCAACCCTCGATAGAGTGGTTAAGCGGCACATTGTAATGGGTGTAGGTAGGCTTCGGAGTCAATGGAGACCTGTTTAACTCTAACCAGTGTGTCGTGGCGGCACAAGATTAGAGATTTTTCAACTTGGAAACCTTGGGCCAAAAAGGATGGCCCCGGCATTCATTCTATCGACTTGAAAATTCAGAAGGGAAGCATTCTTGGTTTGATTGGCCCAAATGGTGCAGGAAAAACTACACTGATGCGAGCGATTTGTGGATTATATGATTGCGAAGGTTTCGATAAATCATGCGCATCTAGAAGGATTGGAATCGGATATATGCCCGAACAAATTCGTTGGGAAGGGCGAATGAGTGTGCGTTCAGCACTTCAAACAATTTCTCTAATGCGAGACAAAGATATCGATTTGGATAGTATTATTCAAACCGTTGGTCTTTCGTCTAAATCTGAACACTACCTTGACGATTTATCACAAGGCATGCGGCAACGTCTTTCACTAGCTTGTGCTTTGGTTGGAGAACCCAGAATATTAGTGATGGATGAACCATTGAACGGGCTTGACCCTCTTGCTCAAAGAGCATTTTGTAATCTTTTGAAAGACCTAGCTTCGAAAGGTGTTGCAATAGTAATATCATCCCACCAGGTTTCTGATTTGGAATCCTTTGTAGACCGAATTGCTCTCTTGCACCATGGCCAATTATTAGCAGAAGGAACATTACCTAGTATTCGCCAAAATCTTGGATTGAAAGATGGCGATGGCATTGTTGAAATGATTTGTTCGGTTACTGGGATAGACCCTGAAGATGTAAGTCTTGAATTGTCCAATGATGATTTGCTTCCATTCAAACAACATGTTGGTGAAGAAGAATGAGTGATTTTAACCTCAGTTTACACATCATGAAGGAGCGGCTTTCGGCAGGTAGAATGCTGGTGATTTGGCCACTATTAGCTATGTTTATTTTATTTTCAAGTTGGGGTTTATCTGATCCAAAAGCAAATTTGCCAGGTGGATTAATTATCGATTCCGCATATGATGTGATGTATGCATCAACTGCTTTCATTGTATTTTCAGCGACCATGGGGGCCGTTTTGATTTCATTTGATGGCATAAGTAGAGATCGCTTATCTGGAGTTTTAGAGGTAAAGTTATCTCAGCCGATTAAGCGTTCAGTATACGCACGTGCACTATTGATTGGCCACTGGCTTGCAATATTTATCCCGGTTTTAATTTTAAATTTATTAAGTCTGGTAATTATTTGGTACAGAATGGATGATTTACCTAGCCTGGAAGAATTATTTATCCATACAATCGCTACTGGTTTGCTACTGCTTTGGTACACTTCGATTCAACTCTTGGCTTCATCATGGGCTAAAGACATGGGTTCCTCTATTGCGGTCGGATTGGGTGTGTGGATGCTATTTACACTACTATGGCTAGTTCTGACCACTGTAGTAGCTGGGCTTTCCGGGGTTGGAGTCGAAAACTTAAATTCATCAGAATACCTTCAAATTCAAGCAACTATGGATTTATTTTCACCAAATGGGGTTTATCATCTCCTTTTAGAAATGCCTCTAACAGATGTAGACCGGGGTATTTCTCCATTGGCTACAAGTATGGCTGCTATTCTTTGGAGTACTTTGCCATTGTATCTATTCATTCGCAGAATAGAACGTATGCACCCATGATAGTGTAAAGCAACACACTAAGTATATTCTGTTCGTAGGACAGGTCATGAAGGGAAGAATTTCAGCACTCTTGCTTGCAATTTTGATGACTACAATGTCGTTCACATCTGTGGCAATTGCAGAAGATTCGGGAAGACAAATGGATGTAGACTGTTCGGGATATACATTTGAAGATTTATTCGAATACAATAATGCTGTATTTATGTTTGAAATTCTTGATGATTGGGCTACTTCTGACTTGTACGCAAATTCATGGGTAAACGAAAGTAGGGCCGCTGTTGTTCGTGACAACCTTGACAGTCTATTCGAAGGATTGCCTGGTGGAGACGATGATTGGATTTCTACTGATGAGAGAGATGCGGTAAGGAGCATTGGGGCAAAGTGTATTGCTGACATGTATACACGTATTGGAATTCGAGAAGGAAATCCCCATCGCGGTGATGTTGATTGGAATGATGTATCATTCGTAGAAGAGGGCATTGGATTGGATGAAGTTAACCTAGTACCTGAAGGCCATCCTGATGAGAGAGTTTGTCCTGCAAGTTCAGGGCGAATTCCAAGTGATGATTGTAAAGAAGTTCCAACAACCGCTACCAATAATCTTGAAATTTCAATGTACGTTAAAGACGGTGAAACCCATAATACCCGTTTTGATAAATTAGCAAATTCAGGAGTTAGTAACTTTACTGTAGCCATGAATGCAACTAATGTAACAAGTGCAACTATGGTTTTCACATTCCCATTCGTTAATGGACTTAGAATGGCTAATTGGACTATTGAAGACGATGGTGTTACCAACCTCAATGCAGGATCTATTACCGAGTTACACCTTCCTGATGGAAGCGTAAGGGTTACACTTGTGATTGGATATGACAAAGCGGATTACCCAATGATTAGGAATATTTTCTTCGACATGACCACCACTCCTCCGGAAACAAACGATATTCCAGTATGGAGTGATGATGCTCCTGAAGATAATACAATAATACCGATTATCAAGGATGGTAGTGAAGTTGTAGCAATTACTGGAGATACAATGGAGAGTTGGGCTAGTGATGACAACGCTTGGGGACTTGACTGTGAATTTGAAGAAACTGGTTGGTCCAGTAGTATGAATTCCGCTGGTGAACTTCTAGTGACTTCTGGAGCTTCGGAATCCGGAACAGCAGAATGTTCAATCGTCGACCCATATGGTGCAACCAACAACGATACTCACACATGGAGGTTCGGTCAACCTGCATTGTTCTCAGCAGTAGCAGGAAGTTACTCTGATTCCGTAGATGTCGAGGCAAATCCTACATTGTTAGTACAAAATCTTGCAGTAGGAATGGCTGCATACCAGAGTGGGGGAGATGGACCGGTAACCAACATTAATATTGGCTCTACTGCATCTACAAATGCGGTTAGTTTATCTGGAATGTCACCAGGTGATTTTATGATTCATGTGACTGCAAGTTCCGAGGGGATGCTAGATTGGAATACAATTCTTGACCTTTCATTGGAAAAGAAGAATACCCCTCCCGTCATCACTGTTAATTTCGATGAAATAGAAGGAACCCAAGCAACTTGGTCCTCTGATCAATACTCGTTCAGCCTATCTGGTACTGCAATAGACCCGGATGGAGGTGCTGTAACCTTATCAGCAAATATGTGTGGAGAAACAACTACTGCATTCACAAGAAGTGGTGCAAACTGGGATGTTAGCCTATCTATTGCGAAATGTGTTGCTGATGGCATGACCCAATATGACGTTATTATCACAGCCACTGACCCTGTTAATGGAATATCAACAGTTGACGTTAGTGTTGCTAATCCTTTTGACGGATCTGACAGTGATACGACAGATATTGACAACTCAAAAGAAGAGAGTGGACTACCTTCAATCGGCATGTTTACAACAATTATTTCGATGCTTGGTGCCGCTCTTTTGCTACGTAGAGATTAACCGTCACACTGAAAAGCAGAACGCCGAGGGCGTGTTATGTTCAAAGGCAGGGTAGAGAGAGTCAGCCATGAAGGCGGGCTTCTCGTAACATACTCAGGTGCATGTCCTGCTCTAGGGTCAGTTATGATTGATTCTGGTGAAACATATATCGGTAAAGTGGATGGGGTTATTGGGAATCTAAAAGAATCACTGGTACACATTGCCCACCTAGATAGAAAGGCTGATGCACAAGCAATGGTTGGTCTAGAAATTACAATTCGAACTCGTAAATCTAGAGATAAACAGCACTCAAATGATGGTGGGCGCGACCGTGAAAACCGTGGTAATCGCGATGATAGGCGTGGCAATCGGGACGATAATCGTGGTGAACGTAGAAGTCGTGATAATCGAAGTGATAATTCCAACCATCAAAAACAGGATTGGGACTGTCCTAAATGTAATAATTCTAATTTCTCGTTTAGAACTGAATGTAACCGCTGTGGCGAGTCTAAGGGTCGAGGTGATTCTAACTATCGACGTGATGACAGACGTGGAAGAGATCACAGACGGGGCGGAGATGATCGCCGCGATAATCGCAATACCCACGGAGACAACGATTGGGACTGCCCTAAGTGTAACAATTCGAACTTCGCCTTCAGAACCGAATGTAATCGCTGCGGTGAATCTAAAGGCCGTGGTGGCTCAAATTTCCAACGCAACGATCGTGGTGGAAATGATCGCCGTGGAAGAGATGACAGGCGTGGTGGAAATGATCGCCGTGGAAGAGATAGTGGACGTGGCGATAACGGCCGTCGTGGAAGAGATGACCGGCGCGGTGGAAATGACCGCCGTGATAATC
>Ga0315321_10002564_pt1 | contig 14075 bp, 8 predicted proteins | sample M180m21515metaG_FD_203464 | JGI IMG/M metagenome (GOLD analysis project Ga0315321, IMG submission 203464) | Ammonia-oxidizing marine archaeal communities from Monterey Bay, California, United States - M1 80m 21515 | ecosystem: Environmental > Aquatic > Marine > Intertidal zone | place: USA... | reverse complement strand
CGGAACTTTCGGAATCACGATCTGTGACTCGTCATAGAGCTCAAAATATTTTTTCGGAGAGACATAGGGGGTGTGCGGCTTGTAAAATCCCACCGCCAGGAAAAACGGCGTCTTGTTGGTCGAGTATTGCTTAAGGAGTTCGATCGATTCGGTGGCCACCATGCCGTCTGTTTGTTCCTCGTCTTTTCCATCGGCGGCCAGCCAACTGAGGGACGAGCCAAAGGAACCGGGTTTGAGGGAAAAGATTTTATCCTCCTCATCCTTGTCGCGGCCTCTGGGATTGATCCGCGTATTCCAGGAAGCGGGGTCATCATGGCCGTCCGTGCCGATGCCCTTGGGGTTGTCATAATGATAAATTTTGCCCACCCTCGCTGCAGTATAGCCGTGGTTCATGAAATGCTGGGGCAGGGTAATCACGTCGGGCACGTAGTCACGAAACAGGCGACGGGGGACCGTTACGCCATTTTGTTCCGGATACAGTCCCGTCATGAAACTGGCCCGGGAGGGTCCGCATTGGGGAAAGTTGCAGAAGGCGTTTTTAAACAGGACCCCCTGTCTGGCCAGACGGTCGATGTGGGGTGTCTTGACCTGCGGATGGCCGTAAACGCCGAGGTCGCAGTTCAGGTCATCAGTCATGATGAAGAGGACGTTGGGCTTCTCCTGGGCCCAGCCCAGCGAGGTCAGGGCCAGCAGAGAGCCGATAAGGATTACAAACAATGAGGTAGGACGGTATTTCATTTCCAAATACGTTGGATCTCCAGCAGCTTTGGAATCATTCGCAAGCAGATCCTATAGGTCGTCCGGTTTTTTGCGCTGGGGCATGCTTGGAATTGGGCTCGTTGGCAGAGTCTTCGAAAGGCGCTTTATAATAGCGGCGCTGCCGGGTTGGTTGGCGATATTGTTGAATTCGCGCGGATCGTTGAAATGGTCAAACAAGGCCTCTGCATTGTCCGACTTGAGATAGCGATAACGTCCATCGCGCACGGCATGGTAATGCTCATTGTCGGAGGTCAGGATAGCCCGCTTGAGATCTGTCTTCGCTTCAATAATCGGGAGAAGGCTCTGACCGTCGTTGTCTTTGTTAGCGGGGAGTCCGGCCAGCTCAATCAGCGTGGGGTAAACATCCAACAAGCTCACTGCCGTATCGACTTCTCGCTTGTTTGCCCCGGGCTTCAAGATGAGTAGAGGTACGCGGGTGGATTCCTCCCAGAGGGTGAATTTTGAAAAATGGTCCTTTTCACCCAAGTGCCAGCCGTGATCTGACCAGATTACGACAATCGTGTTATCCGCGAGCGGTGAAGCTTCCAAACCTCGCAGGAGCCGACCCAGCTCAAAATCAGCGTAGGTGACGCATGCCGCATAGCCACGGCTGGGCCCCGGTTTGCCGACGTATTTCTTATGTCGATCCCATCGATTGGCGAGAGGCTCAGGGATGTTTTTCTTCCATCCGGCTGGATTCGTTGCAGGCGTAATTTTGACGTCCTCATAATGATCGTAAAATTCATCCGGGACAAACCAAGGCATATGCGGACGATAGATCCCGACGGCGAGAAAGAGCGGTTTATCCTGCGGAGTCTCGAGCTGATCGATGGCCCAGTTTACGACTTTGTGGTCCCCCATATCCTCGAGCGGTTTACCGGTTCCGCCCCAATTGAAATTTCCTTCACCGCGCTTGGGCTTGATATCTGGCATGCTCGGCACCGGCAATTGGAAATCAAAAGACGGAAAGAAATCATCCCACCCTCTGGGCGAGAAAAGTCCTTCGCGATTGAAGTCATTTCCCTGATTGGCGTGATAGATTTTTCCTCCTCCCAGCGTCGTGTAGCCATGTTGTTGAAAATACTCCGGGAGCAGAAGGATGTCATCGAATCGTTCATTGGCCAGCCAGTCATGTCCGTTGGCGTAGACGCCGGTCGACGCGGGATGGAGCCCCGACATGATTGAAGTGCGAGACGGGTTGCATGACGGGGCATTGCAATGGGCATTGGTAAACAGAATACCCCTATCTGCCAGCGCGTCGAAGTTCGGGGTATCCACCTCAAACGGCGCACCGTCCAACTGGGTGGGCCCCCAATCATTGAAGTCATCGATGGATACGAAGAGGATGTTTGGTCGGCCTGCGGCCGAAAGGCTGAAGGCTAAAGGATGAAGGATGAATAGGAAAATAACTGTGGTGAGTCTTTTCATGAAATTGAGTGCTTTGAGGCCGTACCGTGCGATCGGGGGATCACCCCTCTCCTACAATTGGAAAAATCTGAAATGGGTTATCTTGAGAAATCGAGATTCGCTGAGCGGGAACCTTTGGCCTTACGAATAAGGCTTGATTCTATCATAGATTTGGAGGAACGCGCGACAGAATCTATGCTAAATACGCCAATCAAAGCTTGGACCTCTGCACGGACTTCCTCGCCGATTTGATAGAATCCTGTGCTGAGACCGACACTCGACATCAGCTGGCTCGGAGTCGGCAAATGGGGTCTACCGAGACTTCTGACCCTCTAGGAGTCCTTGAATATGAGATATGAACCTTGACCCTTTTTGGCTGCTCCTCAAAGAGTCGTCGTCGGCCACGTCGCCTGCACTTCGCCGGCCAGTCCGAGCTCCACCAATTGACCGCCCGAGTAAGGGCGGGACTTTGGATCGGGCGGGATGAACTTCAATCCGTCGACCGGAGTGGTGGTTTTAGTGATCCCCGCGTTGGGACGATTGCGCAGTGCGGGGATGACATCGGCATATACGGGATCATTCACCAGATTCACCATTTCGGCGGGATCGCTCAGGCGATCGTAAAGCTCATTCGACATGCCGGGAGCGTTCGTCCACTGGGTGTAACGATATCGCGGAGTGCGGAGCGAGTAGCCGTTGCCCAACTGAGTGATCGCGTCCGGCCGCGCGGAGAGTTCTGCATTGCCCAGCACTGCGGCAAAACTCTCACCTAACACGAAAGGCTCCGGATCGGGCATATCGGCCAGATCGCTGAGCGTTCTGTAAAAATCGATCATCTCCACTATGGCTTCGGTCGTTTGACCCCGGGTCGACATACCCGGCGCCGATAGGATCAGAGGCACGCGATCCGAATCCTCGAACAACGTACCTTTTTGGTAATACCCGTGCTCGCCCATGTGGTAGCCATGGTCGGAGGTGAATAAAACCACCGTGTCTTCGCGTAATCCCAATGCATCCAACGCCGTCAATACCCGTCGGCACTCGCGGCACTTCGATCTCTGTCGGATTATAAAGATCGAAGTATTTCTTCGGCGCGACAAATGGCGTGTGGGAACGATAGAATCCTACGCCCAGAAAGAAGGGCTCACCTGAATCCGAGAAATGTTCGAGCGCTCGAATGGATTCTGTAGCCACCATGCCATCGGTTTGTTCTTCGTCGTCGCCTTCGGCCTCATGCCAACTCAGCGACGCGCCAAACTTCCCGGGAGTAACAGAGAATACCTTATCCTCTTCGATCCGATCACGGACGAGAGGACTCACTCGAACATCCCATGACGCGGGATCGTCATGACCATTGGACCCTATTCCGAATGGAACGTCGTAATGGTAGATTTTGCCTACGCGCACCGCGGTGTATCCTTGCCGTTGGAAATGCTGGGACATCGTCACCGCGTCCGGCACGTGGTCACGAAAGAGGCGCCGTAATTGGGTGACTCCATTCTGCTCCGGATACAGTCCCGTCATAAAACTCGCCCGCGATTGCCCACACGACGGATAGTTGGTGTAGGCATTTTGGAAAAGCAGCCCCTCCTGCGCCAGTTGATCGAGATGCGGCGTCTGCACCAGCGGATGACCATAGGCGCCGATGTTGCAGTTCAAATCATCGGTGATGATGAAGAGCACGTTCTTAGGTTTTGCGATCAACCCGGAAGTTGAGGCGATAGCCCCAATGAGGAAGGCGCAGCCAATTTTAAGCAGATGAGACGGACGCAGGGGGTAATCACTCAATAGCATGGCAATCACAACACGGTGATCGGGAGGCTGACTCAAGCATCGAAGGCGGCCTAGCCCTTGGCTTAAGGTTTTGGCATGCCAGGCCACTTGTAGGGGACGGGTTTAGCAGCGGGTTGGGTGAGGTCGGCTTCCGAAGGCAAGGCGACGTGGAGCATCTGCTTTTTCTCGTCGAGGTTTTCGTTGAGTTGCGCTTCGGTGATGGCCTCGGATGAGACTCCGCTCTCAGGCACCTCTATGTCGGCCACCCAGGCGATGGCGTTGAGAACGACTTTGCGAAAGTCATCGATAGCCCAGTTGCGGTGCCAGTGGCCGCCGGTGAAGCCGATACCGCGACCACCGTCGGGGCGCTCGACTGCCCACATTATGGTCTGCTTGGTGCCGAGAAGTTTTTCAGCGAATTGATTCCAATGAACGTAGCGATTGATGTTTTCCCGGGTGGGAGTGCCGGTGACGATATCGGCTGCGGTTTTCGGCGAAGCCCAGCGCATATTGTAGTACCACTCGTCGTTGGCGCTGAATCCGGGGACGCCCCGGCTGATGGGGTGATCGGCATTGAGTTCGACTTCAGGCGACCAGTGCGGGTTGGCGGAGTAAGCGGCCTCGTAGTGTCCGCCGATCCATTTCTTGAAGTATTCCCCTTGTTCTCCCTTGGGGACTTCGACGCCGTAGTGCATGCACATGAGGCCGACGCCATTGTCGACAAGTTCGTCCATCTTAGCTTCGTGTTCGTTAACGGGGTGCCTGGCGTTTCCGTCGGAGTAAATGATGACCGCTTTGGCGCCATCGAAGATGGATTCGTCTTCGGGCCACCCGTGGTGGGCGATGGCTATTTCCAAGGGAAGGCCGCTCTGTTCCTCAAGCGCCCGGGCGAGCAGAATGACGCCCGCTCTGAATTCGTGCTGACCGGAGGGGTGACTCGGTATGCCGGAGATGAAAACAATCTTGGTGGGTTCGACTGTTTCAGCCATCTCGGTGGCGGAATCGCTGCAGGAAGTCGAGAAGAGGGTCAATGCCGCCAGGGCCATTGCGGCGGCCGTGGCAACGGAGTTCTTCCGGGATTGAATGAGACGTTCGAGGATTTTCATGTGGGTTGCTATAAGGGTGGTCTTTGCGATGGGCGAGTTGTTTGTAGGAAATGAATGTGTTTCGATTGGACACTCTTTAAAAGGGAGTGCGATGGGCATGGTAACAGGATAGCGTTTTGCAGGTTAAGAAATCCTGCTCAATGTGTATGAAATTCTGCCCTTGCTTAGGAATTGGGTGATCTCGTTTTCGTTCACTCATGCAGGAACGAGCTTCGGCCGCCTTGTTCTCAAAAAAATGGGTTCCTGCCAGCTTTGAGATGATTTGCAAGCAGACCCTAGTCATAATGAGTCAAAAAGGAGACTCTTTGGTTCTATCGTCATAACGGCAAGTGCTCTCCCATGGTAGTTTCATAGTCTACCAAGCGGCCCTTGACGGAACAAAGTTTCCCTAGAGCGATTACTCAAAATCTTGAGAGCCCCTTGTGCTTTTTCTCTTTTCTATAACAAAACCGAGGAAACTCGCTAGCGAGTTTCTCCAAAAAAACGAAATATCCTAAAGTAAATTAAATGAACATAACTCGTCGTAAATTCGTCGGCACCGCCGCTACCACCCTCGTCGCTACCAGCGCTCTCATGAGCAACCTATCCGGCGCCACAAGCAAACTGGGCCGTAAGAAAGCAAAAGTCGCCCTCGTCGGCTGTGGAGGTCGCTCTCGACGAGACACTAAAAGCTTCCTGCAGGCTTGCGAAATGCTCGGTTTGGAAGCGGAGTGGGTCGCCCTCGCCGACGCCTTCGAAGACCGAGCCTTCGAGCGAGCCGACGATCTAGGCGTAGACCGCAGCAAGTGTATCGTCGGCTGGGACGCTTACAAGAAGGTAGCCGAGTCCGACGCCGAGTTCGTCATGCTCATCACCCCGCCCAACTTCCGCCCGCTGCACTTCGAAGCCATGGTGGCGGCAGGCAAGCACGTCCTTCTCCAAAAACCCGTCGCGGTCGATGCCCCCGGTTGCCGCCGCATCATCGCCGCAGGCGAAATTGCGAACCAAAAAGGACTCTCAATCCTCGCCGGCACTCAACGCCGCCACACCGTCGGCTACCAAGAAAATGCCGCCAAAATCCAGGCCGGAGCTATCGGCGAAATCCTCGGCGGCACCGTTACCTGGAATAGTACCGTACCTTGGATCAATGAACGCAAGCCAGGCTGGTCCGACGCCGATTACCTCGCCCGCAACTGGCTCAACTGGTCCGAAATGTCCGGCGATCACTTGGGCGAGCAACACGTACACAACATCGATGTCGCCAACTGGTACATCGGCCGCCTCCCGCAATCCGCCGTCGGATTCGGTGGACGCGCTCGACGCGAAACCGGCAATAACTACGATTTCTTCAGCCTCGACCTAGACTATGGCGACGGCGTGCACATCCACAGCCAATGCCGTCAAATCAGCGGCACTTATCCCCGCATCAGCGAGTTCTTCCGCGGCACGGAAGGGGAGGTGCTCGGCGGCGGGAAGCTCAAAGGCAAAGACGTTTCCATTCCCGAGATCTCCTTCGAAGACAAAGACGGAAACCTGCAGGGAGTGATCAATTGGATACGCGCCGCATGCACAGATGCGACCTTGAACGAGGCCAAGCAAATCGCCGAATCGACAGCCGTAGCCGTCATGGGGCGTTACGCCGCCTATACCGGCGAGTTTGTTCGCCTCAGCGACATTCTTCAGAATCCAAAATCCAAATACTACGATCTCAAGACCAGTGTCCAAGCCGAAGACTTCGAAACCGGATCGGTTGTCCTCCCTTCAGAAAACGTAGTCCCAATCCCCGGCGACGGAGAAGCTATCCGTCGCATCTAGCAATGACAAGCCGAGTGGCTCGGTGGGTCGAATTGAGTTCCCTATCAAAAAAATCAGCGTAACTTCAACTCCCAGGCGGAGTTGAAGTACCTTCGTTCGGTTTGGGTATGCAATATCGAAGATATATAGCGTGTGATTACTTGATGTATTGACGCGCTCCCCTAGAACTGTACCGGGCTTGAGTTCGTTTTTCCGGCGGATTACAACCGATTGATTGATCAAAAGTAGCATAGGCATCTTGCCTGTGTCCACAGGCTGTCCTTCGGCCTCGCTCAGGATCGACGAGAAGCCTATGCTACTCTTTGTTTAACAAAGTAGTGCTAGAGTTTACATCGTATTTCCTGGTCCAGTGAGCGGAGGGAGTTCGCTGCGAGAGAGCGTTCTTTGGTTTGGCGTGTTTCAGGCGGCGGGTGGGACTGCTCTACAGTCGGGTTGGGTCAAAAATACGATTCTTTGGATCTATCGTCATAACGGGAAGAGGCTCTCTCATGCTACTTTCTCGCCTACACATGGCTACCCCTCTGACGGAACGATGAGAATCGACCCGTTGGATCAACTGATTTCGACGGGGGCTAGCTTATTGCTAACTACAAATAGAACTATAGAACGATCATGAAAAAAACCTCTAATAAGATTGTACAGAGCAGGCTCCTTTGCAGCGCTGCTCTTTGGGCCTTTTGCTCTCTTGGAGCGACTGGTTTCGCTCAAGACGAAGAAGTCTTTACCCTTAGTCCTTTCACTGTTGCGGCGGATAATGATGAGGGATACCGCTCGGAGAATTCGCTCGCGGGCACCCGACTCAACTCCAGCTTGAGAGACACCGCCGCGGCGATTTCCGTGTACAACAAAGAGTTCTTGAGTGACTTAGGGATCGTAGACGATTCGGAAGCCCTGCTTTACTCGATCAATTCGGAACTCGATTTCGAACAGTCCGGCGCTCAGCCGGGTGGCGGCAATCAGATGCTGGAGTTTGCGGGCAACTTCACGATCCGCGGGCTCAAAGCGAGCCGTGGCCGTAACTTCTTCAATTGGGAATTGAGCATCGACTCGTATAATACGGAGCGTTTCGACGAATCGCGTGGTCCTAATTCCGTGCTCTTTGGATTGGGCTCGCCAGGTGGTATTTTCAATACCTCTACCAAGAAGGCTTCGGTCGGCAGGGATTTCGGCGAATTAGGGTTCCAGGCGGGAAGCAATGATCTCTTTCGCGGGACCATAGACCTTAACAAAGTCCTCATTGAGGATAAGTTAGCGGTGCGTTTCAATGCGATGCAGAGTGACGAAAACGGGTATCGCAATTTCGCTTTCAAGGAGAAGTGGGCGAACCACGTCGCAGTAACCTTCATTCCTAGCGAGAAGGTCACTTTTAGAGCCGAGTACGAAAAAGGTAATACCTATGACAACCGTGCCCGTAATGAGACTGCTTACGACGAATTTACCACATGGCACCTTGCGGGCTCTCCTGTGACGGACACTTCTGGTTTGACCGATCCAGCAAACAATCCCGACAGGGCGACGCTTCAGGCTGCTCGTGATCGCGATGTTGGTGTCTGGAATTCGGGTAGCAGCAAGCTCATCTATATTAACAACACTGGGGACACATTCAATTCTCGAAACTACCTGACAACTGATACTCAGGGCGCGAAGAGCGGCTCCTTAGTATTCGAGGATGGCTTTCGAGACGAGAGGATGAACCTTACTGGCCCTGCCGCTATTCGTCAGATGCCTTTCGAAACCTACACGGCGACTCTCGAGATGAATCCTATTAAAGATCTGTTCTTCGAGCTGTCGTTCAATAATCTGGGTGCGTACTATCAGAACTGGGATCCGACTAATAACTCGCTTAAGATCTTTGGAGACCCAAACAGCCATCATCTACTGCTTGACGGTACTGAGGCGGCCACACCTGCTCCCTACTATAACGAGGTAAACTGGATTTCTCGTGGGCGCGACCAGGATATCGATAGTTTACGCGCCACCAGCTCTTATTCCTTTGAGCTGAGTGAGGGACGCTTGGGCCGTCACCAGCTTGGCCTCCTTTACGAGAAGATCGATGAGGACCATAGCCGCCATGAACTTCGCGAGGTGATCGATCAGCCGCTTTTGCACGCAAATCCAGAGCACAACAATAATAAGGTGTACCGTCGCCAATACTTCAATGCGGGGCAGTATGATCAGATGTACACGCCCGGCCGTGACTTGAATTCTACTTTTGTTATCGATGGTCAGACCGTCGGTACTCGTTTTGTTCCGGGTAGTTCAACCGGTAGCTTCGATGACGTGTACACAACCGAATCCCATATGGCGGTACTGCAGAGCTTCTGGTTTAACAATCGCGTGGTGACTACGGTAGGCCATCGTCAGGACGAACGTACGCTCGCTGAGTCAAACTCTTTTCGTGATGAGATTACCAACATCTGGACGCCCGATCCCACAAACTCAGATATCACAAGTTACAAGCCTAGCACGACGACCTATGGCATCGTTGGCCACATCAACGATCAGGTTTCCGTGCTTTTGAACAAGTCTACCAGTGTGACGATGGGCAACACCAACATGCGTGTGTGGCCTGATTGGAAGAGTCCGGATCCTTCTGAAAACGAAGGAATGGATGTTGGGTTCAACTTCTCTCTTTTGGAAAATAAGGTGAGCCTGAGAGCCACTTACTTCGAGTCGTCGGCAGGTGATACTGCGAACTACAGTTCCGGTGCGCGTTTCATAAAAAATGCGAACAACCGTGCTTACCAAGGCCTAAACGAATATGTTCCTGTTGACCCTGTAGCTGATGCTTTGAATCGCACTGTAAGTGACGAAGAGCTGGCTGCCTTGGAATCTACTGCTGGCGCTCACTATTACGACCGCGAGGCCTCTGGATACGAGCTTCGCATGAATGCGAACTTCACCAAGAACTGGACCCTGATGCTCAACGCCTCGCAATCGGATCTCGTGGAGACCGACATCATGTCGCGTATGATTCCATTCCATGACGAAGTGATGGTGGATGTAGCGAATCGGATTTCGGGGTACACGGGCACTGCTGCTGATTTGGCTGAAGCAGATTTCCAAATAAACGGCGCTCATATCCCATCGTCCCAAAATAATAGGAGCGTGTATGGGGCATTCTTCGATCCGAATCAATCGGTCGACTCCATCGCATTTTTCAAGGGCTTTGACGGCAAGGAGGCCTATGGAAACCGTCAGCACAAATTCAATGCATTCACTCGTTATAGCTTCAAGGAAGGTAGTCTCAAGGGCGCATTCGTTGGCGGCGGCTACCGTTGGCAGAGTGGTCGGGTTAACGATGTTGACCTCGCAACCGGTGAACTCGGGTACAGTGAGGACGTAGGCGTGGTTGACCTTCTTCTTGGCTACAAGACTAAGATCTGGGATGGCAAGGGCCTCGAATTCCAGATAAACGTCCAGAATGCGTTGGATGACGATACCTTCCATGATCTTCGCTATGACAATACAGGGGAGGAAGTGCTGCGCGGCTACTACGAAGCTGTTCGTTCAGTCCGCTTCACTACCAGACTGAAATTTTAGTATGAGAGGCAGTCTCCTCGATCTTTGGGGTTGAGGAGATGTATTCGAAATCAACCGGAGTAGCTCTAGATTTATGCTGGAGCTACTTCGTTTTTTTGTGTGGCAAGTTCGTGTGTCTTGAAATGACGTGATCTGTGGCTAGGTTTTTCCCAAAAAATGAGATTGGTCCATAAATTGACTACGCTCCTGTCGATAGGGGCAGCTGCGTTGGCGTGGGGAGAGGATTGGAACGCTTCGGTTTCCTTGAAGGACTCTTGGAGGTGGACTGAGCTCGAGTCTCTGGACGAGTACCAAATCGCGAACGCTCAAAAGGGAGCGGATGGCGAGCTATGGTTTGCCCACCTTGAGGGGCTGCTGCGTTATGACGGCTTAGAGGTCGTAGAGTTTCCTTACGAGGAAATGCCAAAGGATAGGATTGGGCGAGTGACGGTTTCCTCTGAGGGAGATATTTTTATGCTCAGCAATCAAGAGTTGGTGATATTTCAAGGCGATCGTTACTTGAAGATACATGCGGAAGGGGAGAATTATTTTTTAAAGGATACTGAGTTGGCCGAATATCGCGATGGACGGATGATTGTCGCGACCTCTGAAGGTCTGTATGAGATTGTTGGAAACGAGTTGAGGCGAATCGACTCGGATTTGGGGATAGTCGATTCACTGTTGGTCGATTCGGAAGACCGTTTGTGGGCGGCATCGAAAGAGGATTCTCAGATAAAGGTATTCGATATCGTCGAGAGAGAGGGGGGATTGGCGACCGAGTTGATATATGCGTTTGAGAAGGAAGGACGCAGCGCTATCGCTCCTGTTCTCCACCTGGATTTGAGCGATCGGGTTTGGGTGATCGATCCAGATGAAGACGATCGCTGCTACGTTTATGAAAATTACAGGCCAAGCCAAAGTATTGAAGGCATTCAGACGGCTGGTTTGATGGGAACTGGTCTGGTCGTCGCTGAGGTTAAATCGGATGAAATGTGGTTCTGCGTCAATCGGCGAGCAGGGCGATACAAGGCGGGAGAACTACAGGTATTCGACATCGAGGAGGTGGCGGTACCTTCCTCTTATCCTTACCTTGTGCCCTTTTCTAATGAGCGGCTGTTGGTAGGGGGCTTAAGAGCCGTTCCGCAAGTTTTGGATCTGTCGGACAAGCGCTGGAGGCGTTACGAGGACCTGAACTACCAATGCGCAGATCAGGATGGGACCAGGTGGTTCTTGTCGGTCGATAGGAAAGTGGTATCCTTATTGGATGGAGAATGGAGAGCGCACGATAGGGGCGATCTCATTGATACGCCGAATCGATTGTTGTTGGGGTCGGATGGTAGTCTTTGGGCCTCTGGCGCCCATCAGGGACAGGCAGCTGTGTCTTTGATGCAAGACGGGAAGTGGGATCGGTATACGTATCCGAATATTGGGGGCACTTTTAGCCATTTGGGAACGCTTGAAACGAAGGATGGCTTGTTCATATTTGGAGGCGGCACACCGCAGGCGGACTTGGGGGGGGCGGTTGGTGGAGCTGCGGTCTTTCAGAAGCGCGAGAACACTTATCAAGGGCGACATTTCGCTCCTCCGGTTTTTACGGAGCGAACTGCAAATATCGTGGAGAGAGGAGAAGAGGGGCTGCTGTTTGGGGCGGGCAGTCTTAATCGAGGATTCTCGAATGGCATGTTCTCAGCCGAGTCTCTTGATTTGTTTCCAAGTCAGTGGATCGATCATATGATCGTCGATCAGTATGACGACCTATGGGTTGCCTGTATGGGGGTGGGGGTTTACCGCCTTGCGGGCGTACAGAGCGAATTGCACGGGAGTCGTAACGGTTTGGATACGAAGAAGGTGATTTACCTGCTTGAGGATGAGAAAAGGGGCGGCGTCTTGGCCCTGACAGAAGAAGGGTTTTATCGCTATGACGGAAAGAGTTGGGGGCGTTTTGGCTTTTCCTTCGACCTCCCGTTAAAGCGGGAAAACCATACTGTTTTTTCGGATGACGAGGGCGCTGTCTGGGTTAACTTCTCAAGTCGGTCTTGGTTCTTGGAACACAACGGATTTGAAAGAGAGCACTATCGATTTCAAACGCTTCGCTACGTCCCGGAGGAGTATCCACCGGAAACCAAGGCGATGGTTTCAGGCGATCGATTTCCGGAAGGGGGCCAGGTTCAAGTGGATTTTGAAGGAGTGGACTTTTGGGATCAAACCCCCAAACGCGAATTGGTGTATTCGTGGAGTGATGACGGGAAGCAGTGGTCGGAGTTTTTCGAGGATACAAGTGTTACTTTGAATGGCGAAAGCTCAGGCGAGTACTCAGTATATGTTCGGGCTCGGGATGCTGCCGGCAATGTCGATCTGTCACCCGCAGTCGTTCATTTTTCGGTGTTTCCGCCTTTGTGGAAGCGAGCATGGTTTATCGTTTTGTCGCTCTCTATCGTGTCCGGTTTTGTGGCGCTTATCATTGTCGTATTTAAATTTAGAGTTAAGTCGGCCCTTGCGATTGAGGAATTCAAGTTGGATTTCTTCTCTAACATTTCCCATGAACTTCGCAATCCATTGGCGGTGATTCTCGCCCCGGTCGAAAGAATGTTGCGGAGCGAAGAGGAGCAGGGCAAACGGCGTGATCTTGAGGTCGTGCTCCGCAGCGCTCGAAAGATGCAGGAGATGGTCGACCAGTTGCTCGATTTTCGAAAGGTCGATAAAGGTAGATTGGAACTCAGCCCTTCTGGTGGCGAATTGATCAGCTTTGTGCGAGAGGCAGTGCAGAACTTAGAGCCCTTATGGGTCAAGAAAGAGCAGCACGTGGAGTTTTCGTCAGACCCGAACTCCTGTCTGTGCAGCTTCGACTCAGAGGTTTTGCAGAAGATCGTGGATAACCTGGTTTCGAATGCGATTAAGTACTCCGAAGAGGGTATGGGGATTTACGTCGAAGTGACGGTCGAGCAGCTTGGTGGGTGGGACGAACTGATTTTGATTGTCGAGGACGAGGGCGTAGGAATCCCGATTCACGAGCAGGATAACATCTTAAAGCCGTTTTATCGTATTTCTCAAGACGGTGCGGAAGAAGGGAGTGGTGTGGGCTTGGCGCTGGTGAGTCAATTGGTTCAGTTGTGGGGAGGAACGATCGCAGTGAAAAGCGCTGGTTCGAAAGGAGGGAAAGGCACGCGTTTTATTGTGAAGCTTCCCTTGGATAAGTTTGAAGATAGCTCAGGTTTGAGTCTGGAAAGCGGTTCAGAAGAAAAGGAGGATGAGGGGCTTGCGACACTATTGTTGGTCGAGGATAACGAGGACTTCCGTTACGTGGTCTCAAAAGAACTTTCAGGGGCGTATCGGATCCTTGAATCAGGAGATGGAAGCAGCGGTTTCGAAATCGCTCGGAAAGAGAATCCCGATTTAATTGTTTCGGACGTGATGATGCCCGGTATCGATGGATACGAGTTGAGTCAGAAGCTGAAGAGTCATCCGGAGACTTCCCATATTCCAGTCATCTTGCTCACGGCTAAGAGTTCAAACGAGCATCGTGTCGAGGGAATCAAGGCCGGGGCTGACGCCTACATCGCCAAGCCGTTTGAAGTCGAACATTTGAAAGTCCGAATCTCGAATCTGCTCGAGACGCGAAAGGAGTTGAAGCTGAAGTTCGCCAAACAGTTAATGTTCGAACCGGCGGAAATCGCAGCGACTCCCACGGATGAATTAATCCTGAAGAAAGCGCTT
>Ga0315321_10002563_pt1 | contig 14078 bp, 11 predicted proteins | sample M180m21515metaG_FD_203464 | JGI IMG/M metagenome (GOLD analysis project Ga0315321, IMG submission 203464) | Ammonia-oxidizing marine archaeal communities from Monterey Bay, California, United States - M1 80m 21515 | ecosystem: Environmental > Aquatic > Marine > Intertidal zone | place: USA... | reverse complement strand
GTCGGGAATCGCTCCGCCTTCGGAAGTTGTCGGATTCATCCGGACGTAGCCTGTGGCAATTTTCTGAGTGACTGTTGGGTTTGGGAGAAGGTCGCCAGCGAGTTGCCAAATGATGAAATCGTTGATTGGAAGATTTTCGTTGAAGGCGCGAACCACCCAATCCCGGTAAGGATAAATTCCCCGTTTATTGTCGAGATGGAGACCGTGAGTGTCACCATAGCGAATGGCATCGAGCCAGTATCGCGCCTGATGTTCGCCGTATTTTGGAGAAGAGAGGAGTTTATCGACGAATTTCTCGTAGGAATTGGGAGAATTGTCGGCAAGGAAGTTTTCGAGGAGGGCAGGCTTCGGAGGGAGTCCGGTAACGATTAGGGCGGCCCGACGTGCGAGGACCTCCCGTGAGGCTTCTTTAGCAAAGGATACGGAAGGCTTTTCGTCTCTTAAGCCTCTCTTGATAAAGAAATCGATTGCTTTTTCTTCAGGAGCATTCGCGCTCTTTGCCGGAGGAACAAAGGCCCAGTGGGAAGCGTATTTTCCGCCCTGCTTGACCCAGCGGGTGAGAATTTCTTTTTCTTTTGCTGTCAAAGGCTTGCCATCGTCTTCAGGAGGCATGGGATCGTCTTCATCGTGGATCCGGAAAATCAGTTCGCTGTCCTCGAGATTGTCAGGATCGATGGAACGAATTCCTTTACGATCTTTGGTGGCTGCTTCGTAGCTATCGAGCCGCAGGTCTTTTGCCTTCTTGGTATCTGGGCCGTGGCAGGTGAAGCACTTATCCGAGAGAATGGGCAGGACTTCGCGGGCGAAATCCACCTTCTCGGTGCTATGGAGAGCATTGGTGAAAAGGACGCTGGCGAAAGCAATCTTGTGAGAGCATTTGAAAACCATAAAGTGAATCTTTATTCTAAGTTGGCTAATTCGTCGATCTATCAGATTACTTTTGTGGGTTTGTGAAATGCAAGCTTCTGCGCAGCAAATAGCAATCCAATCGAAAGCAACCGTCAATGGCGTGAAGTTTCATTCAGGGTATTTCAGTAAAATCTTTCTTAATACTGGATGTTGAGGTTCCTAGTTGTGAGGTGAACGAAGGAGAGAGAGAACCATTATGTAGCGTTCAATCCGAGTGTCCGATGTCTTTCGCTTGCGGGGGTGAGAATCGGCTGTCAGTATTAGGCTATGAATTCGATTACTCACCTGATCCGGTTTTGGATCCTGATGGCCGTTCTCGGGTCATTAGCGTCCGGCGCTGATGATCCCCCGCTTTTATACATGTGTAAAGTTAGGCTTGGAGAACATGAGGTTGAGATGACTAGGGCCGTTGATCTTTTTTCCGTCATTGAGGGTCCAGTGAAAGCGGGAAACCTTCTCATGGTTGAAAGGGAAAAGAGCTTTTCGATCTTAAAAGGAAAATCCTAGCAAATCTTGAGCCAGGAAGAAAAGCTGGTGCAGTGGGTAATCCGCGAAGCACCCGAGGGTTGGGAGGATCTGGTTCCAAAGGGAATGCCGGGCATTCTTGGGCGGTTGCTTGCGCAGAGAGGAATCCAATACGATGAGGTTGAAAGATTTCTACGCCCACGTCTTGCTGAGTTGACCGATCCTTTCGAGATCCAAGAGATCGATTTTGCGGTCGAGCGTATCTTACATGCCATCGACAATGAAGAACGCGTCTGCGTATATGGTGATTACGATGTTGATGGGGTCAGTTCAATTGCAGTGCTTTGCAAGACACTCGAAGCGTATGGTTTGAAACCTGACTCGTTCATTCCTCGTCGGAGTAGTGAGGGGTATGGTTTGAGTGCGGGAGGGCTAGAGCGCTGCCTGAACGAATGCGGTAAGCCTGACCTCATGATCTCGGTCGATTGCGGGACGGTTTCTAACGAAGCGATCGCGATGCTTAAGCGCAAAGGGGTCGATACTGTAGTGGTTGATCATCACGAGATCGGTCCTGATGGGCGACCTGATTGCGTTGCTTTGGTTAATCCGAAAGCCTCTGGTCATTCCCTCGAATATCTTTGTGCGGCAGGAGTCGTTTTTAAGCTAGCTCATGCTTTACTGAAGCAAAGGCCGCTCGAGAAATTCGATCTTAAATCGGTGCTCGATCTGGTGGCAGTTGCGACTATTTCCGATATCGTTCCTTTGGTGGCAGAAAATCGCCTTTTAGTAAGGCATGGGTTGCGGAAACTGGAGCATTCGGTCAGGCCAGGACTGCGAGCACTCTTGAAGCTCACAGGAACTGAGGGGAGGTTAAGTAGTGCCGATATTGGTTTTCGGATCGGTCCTAGGTTGAATGCAGCCGGACGGATGGATCAACCGGAGCAAGCTCTTGCGATTTTGATGACGGAATGTTCAAACGAAGCCCTCGATTTAGCTGACGAATTGGAGAATTTCAACCGAAACCGCCAACAGTTGGAGCAAGCAATTTTTGCGGAAGCGATGGCGATGTTGAAGGATAGTTCCAACGACCCGGTTATCGTGGTTGGTTCGCGATCGTGGCACGCCGGAGTGGTTGGAATCGTTGCCTCCCGCCTGATGCGGATGTACCATAAACCTGCTTTCGTGATTTCGATCGACAAAAATGGGATTGGGAAAGGGAGCGGCCGAAGTATCGCCGGAATTTCATTGGTTGAGGCAATCGGATCGTGTCGAGAACATCTGATCGCAGGCGGTGGACATCATATGGCAGCCGGTTTGAGTATCCACGAGGATTTAATAGATGTCTTCCGCGAGGACTTCGTGAAATTTGTGGATGAGACTTGCGGTGAGAAGGATCTCGAGGCGAAGGTTCATGTTGATGCCGAAGTTGAGCTCGGGGAACTTTCCCTCGATTTTCTGGCGAGTTACGAACTCTTGCAACCATTCGGTAGTTCGAATCCTCAGCCGGTGTTCATGGCTCGTAATGTTTGGCTCACCGAGCCGCCCAGGCGTCTGAAGAACAACCATCTTCGTCTATTCCTGCGACAAGGATATGACGAACGTGATGCCATTTTCTTCGGCGGGGGAGCCAATGAACTGCCAGATCCTCCTTGGGATATCGCATTTGCGGTTGATCGAAATGTTTTCCGTGGTCGGGTGAACGTGCAGATTAGTATTCAAAATGTGAGGCCTGCGGTCCGAAATGGGAATGAATGCGAATGATTTACTTAAGGGGCTATCGGGCGTTCGAGGTCAGGAAGTCGAAGCACTAAGGGTGGCCGGAATTGAAAGGGTGGGGGATCTTCTCGACTGGCTGCCCAAACGATATGAGGACCGACGTCGTTTCGACGCCTTTCCAGCTCAAGCAGGTGGTGGTTCGGTTTGTCTTCGAGGTCTAGTGATCGATACCCAACGCAAAGGTTTTGGCGGCAAGGGTTTTTACGAGGCTGTCGTCGAAGATCATGCGGGGGGAGGTTTTTCTCAGGTCACATGCCGTTGGTTTAAGATGCCTTTCCTCCATAAGATCATAGCAGCGGGGCATGAGGTTGTGCTTTATGGGAAGCCTAAGGAAAGCGGAGGGAAAGTGGTGATTGATCATCCAGAATTTGAGGTTGTTTCGGAAGAAGGACGGAGCATCCATCTCGAGCGTATTGTGCCAATCTACAAGAATGTGAGCGGTGTTCCTCAGAGGAGATTGCGGGAGGTCATTTTTGGGGCGCTCGAAGTGGTTGATAGTGTTTCCTTGATTCCGGTGCATGATATCGATCCAACTTACCCCAGAATTGAAGCTTTCCGCGAGGCTCATTTCCCCGGGATCTTGAAAGAAGCTGATGCGGCACGGCGCTATTTTGCGAAGGAAGAAATTTTCCTTCAGCAGCTGCGAGTCGTTTGGCGAAGGGCGCGTCATGCAGATTTGAGTGGGCGGATTCTTGGGAAGCGCACGGCGCTTCTCACTGAGTTTTACAATTCCCTGCCCTTTGATTTGACTGGTGCGCAAAAGAGAAGTGTTAAAGAAATCATCGGGGACATGCGGGTGCGGCGACCAATGAATCGGTTACTGCAAGGCGATGTTGGGAGTGGGAAGACTTTCGTGGCAATGTGCGCAATGCTTCTTGCTGTTGATTCTGGTTGTCAGGCGGCTTTGATGGCTCCGACCCAGATTTTGGCGGAGCAACATCATCTCACCTTTTCGAAATGGCTCTCGCCACTTGGTGTTAAGGTGGGCTTAGCAACGGCTGATCGTCGGGAAGATGTGAACACAGCTCAGATAATAGTCGGAACTCATGCACTGCTTTACGACAAAGTGGATTTTGATGATCTCGGTCTGATTGTGATCGATGAACAGCACAAGTTTGGGGTATCCCAGCGAGGAAAACTCATTCGGCGGGGAGTGATGCCCGATGTATTGGTGATGACGGCAACGCCAATTCCAAGAACTTTGACCTTAACGATCTACGGTGATCTTGACGTCTCGATTCTGGATGAGTTACCAGCCGGGAGAGGTAAGATTATCAGCGGAGTGCGTGTGAAACCGAAGGTCACGGAAATGACTAAATTTCTTATTGAGCAACTTGAAGAGGGTCGTCAGGCCTATTTGGTTTATCCGCTTGTGGATGATAGCAAATCGGTAAAAGCAGCTTCGGCTGTTGAGGAGCATCCGAAGTGGAAGAAGCGATTCAAGCACTTCGAAGTCGAATTACTTCATGGTAAGATGCCATCCGACGAGAAGGAAGAGGTGATGAACCGCTTTCGTGACGGCAAATCGGAGGTGTTGGTCTCGACAACTGTCATCGAGGTCGGAGTCGATGTGCCCAATGCCAATGTCATGGTGATCTTTAATGCCGAGCGTTTTGGCTTGGCCCAGCTTCACCAATTACGAGGACGGATTGGACGGGGAGAGCACAAGAGTTATTGTATTCTCGTAACCGATGGTAAAAATCCCGAAGCATCTGAAAAACTGAATATTTTGGCTGGGACGATTGATGGATTCAAGATTGCGGAGGAGGATTTGAAGTTGCGTGGGCCAGGTGAAGTTTTGGGAACCCGACAGAGCGGGGCGGGAGGTTTGCGGTTTGTAGAGTTTTTGGCAGACACGTCTATCATTCGGGAGGTGCGTGAAATTGCTGAGAAATTGCTGCGTGAAGATCCAAGTCTCAAACAAAACGTTCACCTAAAAACGTGGCTCTTAGAACAGGCTGAGGTATCAAACCAATAGTCCTCGTAGATCACTGGTGTCTCCTGGCCCGGATCGCGGTGATTTTCCATTGCTCCTGAAGTTCGAGGTCAAAGACAAGTTCCCATAATTCAGCTTTCTTCTCGCGAAGGGGCGTTGTCATCGTGATTTCGTCGATTCGAGTGAGCTGAGCTTTATTGCCCATTAGTTGGAGGTCTTCCTCGAGCTTCCTGAAATTTCGTCTGGCTGTCATGGAGTGAAGCAGATCGATTCGACTACAAAGGCCCTCCAACGACATCTCTCTGGGGATCTCGATATTGAATGGAAGCTCCAAGACTTTGAGAGTAATGGGCTCTTCTGTAGAAGTTCTGACTGCCTCATGAACTTCCTGACGGCTTCGGAGTTTTGAGCTGTTATATTCGATAGCGCCGATGAATTGATCGACTGTCCGGTTGATTTGTTGCTTGGGTTGATTGTAGTGCCAGAAATACCAGCTGATCACCGCGACTAAAATGAGGGAGATGAGCGCGATACGGGTTTTCATCTGGTGTTATCGATTTGGTGCAAGCTGGAAGGTGAATCCTTTTAAATACCCTGTTTCCGGGAGGGTTGCTATAATCGGGTGATCGAGTCGCTGGGAATGGTTGTCAATCATTCGGAGAGTCCGTTTTCCATCAACAGCGGCACTCTTGATACTATCGAGAAAAAGCTCGCGGGTCGCGTGATGGGAGCAACAGAAGGTGGCTAGTATTCCACTCTGATTCAACATATTGAGAGCTCTAAGATGGATTTCCTTGTAGCCGCGCATGGCGTCCTTGACTGTTTTTTTATTTCGGGTGAACGATGGGGGATCAAGAATGATCAGATCGTAGGTTTCATCGTGTTTTCTAAGGAAATCGAAGGCATTAGCAGTGACCGTTTCAATTTGCACTCCAGTCAGTTCGGCATTTTTGGCCGCAGCCGCCGTGGCATCTTCAGAAATATCGACAGCACGGACCGATTGGGCTCCAGCGAGTGCGCATGCAAGGCTGAATCCTCCCTGGTTGCAGAATAGATCAAGGACCTTCTTGCCGGGTGCCAAGCGGGCGACTTTTTGGTAACTGTCCATGATATCGAGGTAGAGTCCGGTTTTTTGTCCATTCGCAGGATCGATTTCGAAGACGGAGTCTTGGTGTGAGACCGTAAAAGGTTTCGGTTGATCTCCGTGAACCATGATGATTTCTTGCTCAAGCCCCTCTGGTCGTCGCATTGAGGAGTCATTACGAAGAGTGATTGATTTGGGTGAGAGGAGTTCAACGAGACAGCTGACGATGAGATCTTTGCGTTGATCCATGGCCAAGGTAGTTGTTTGTAGAACGAGATGCTCCCCATATTGATCGACAATGACGCCTGGGAGGCCGTCCGATTCGCTCCAAACAAGTCTTCGGAGGTCTTGCGCAATGGTAAGAGATTCCCGATAATTAACGGCCTGACCAAGTCGTCGTAGAAAAAACTCGGCATCGAGCTTTTGTTTTCTTCGGGAGATCCTACGCGCCACAATTTGTGACTGTGGGTTATAGATTGCCACCCCTAGGGGACGATCCTTGAAATCCTTGAGCGTCACTAGGTCGCCAGGCTCGGGATTTCCAAAAGTTTTTTGGATTTCCGAAGAGTAGACCCACTCGTGGCCGTGGAAAATGCGGGAGCGGGGTTTAATGATGAGGCCTGGCATGCGAGAAGAAAAGGGCAGGGAAGCGGGGAGATCAAGACATGGCGTGCCTTTTCGCTTGAACATCTTGGCAATGGGGCCTAACTCCGTGGCGAACTTAATCCTATGGGTCAAAATCTTAAAACTCGCCAGAAGCGCCGCCGCAGAAAACTTTACCTGAAGCGGAAGAACGAACGTATTAAAGCTGGAGCCTCTTCAAAGGCAGCTAAAGCAGACAAGAAGGTTGCTAAGAAAGCAGACAAGAAGGTTGCTAAGAAAGCAGACAAGAAGGTTGCTAAGAAAGCTGCCAAGAAAGTTGCCAAGAAAGTTGCTAAGAAAGCTGCCAAGAAAGTTGCTAAGAAAGCTGCCAAGAAGGTCGCTAAGAAAGCTGCTAAAAAGGCAGCCAAGCCAAAAGTGGAGAAGCCCAAGGCAGAAGATCCCAAATCAGAGGGGACTCCCGCCGAAGAGTCCAAGGATTCTGCGGCCGAAAAGTAGGAATAGTCTCTTTAGTTCCAATTTCAAAAACCTGCCAAGCTCCGGCTCGGCGGGTTTTTCTATGGCTATTGGTCGGAATTGAGTGAAGGTTGTGCGGTGTCTAAGGTGTTTATTTCCCTTCTTCTGGTGGCTCTCTTTTTATTAGGCTGCAAAAACGAAGGAGAGATTGCCGTGGAAGAAGCTCCTTTCCCTGTAATCGAGAAGATCCCGCTTTTGGTGATTCATCACAAAAAGAACGGGGATCTTATAAGTTACCTCGCTCTTAAGAAGGTTCCGGCTAATCTGCAAGTTATCGTTGAGCCAGCGGAGGATAATCAGGAACTCTTTGTGACTGTGCTGGGAACGAGACGACATGATCTACTGAAGCGGAGTTTTTCGATCTCCAGTCAAGTCGGGGAGGGCTCCCACGGGAAGGTCACTGTGATCGTGGAAGATAGTCTGGCGGTTAGCATTGACGGCAATGGATTTCATAGCCCGGCTCTCGTTTCGGTGAATTCGCTGGAAGAGATTGAACAGGCTTTGGCTGAAGAAAACATGGCGCCGAAAGGACCTTCGACAATTAGGGTTTCAAATGAAGAGGTTGAGTAATATCAGACTAGAACTAATATTCTCCTAGGTAGGCGGATTGTCGCTTGGACCTGGTCGTGTAAATCAGCAAAAAAAGGCGTTTTCATTCTATTTTCTTGCGTTAGCGTCCTGTGCCGGCAAGGAGGCTTTGAGGCCGCCGGTAGTTTATTATGTCCGAGCAACAGCCACCAGAGATCCCGGGATCGAAAAAGCCAGCCCAGACTCCCTCCGACAAGGGAGTGAATTGGAGAGTGATCATTTTGTTCACCATCGCTTTGGCGATTGTTTTCGTGGCGATTGACGGGGCCAGCGATAGCGATCGTGAAACCTTGGAATTTACGGAGTTCCGCGAGGCAATGCTAGAGGGGCGAATCCTTCAGACGTCCTCGGAAGACTTCAAAAGCGGTAAACTCGAGCTGGTAACTTTCGCTGGTGAGGCTCGCGCTGAGATTACTGGGCGGTTTTCTGAGGATGAGGTTCTTGTGAAACAGTGGGACGAGCAGACTCCAATCAAAGCTGTCGTGCAGGTCGATATTGACAGCATTAGCAACGATCTCGACGAGTCATTTGGGGAGAAATTGAATTGGGTGGCTGCAGCGCCTGATCAGGACGGCTTAGCTCAGGAGGTTCCTTTTTCTCAGATCAAAACTCTCCTATCAGAAAACAAACTGGTTCTTGGGAAAGATGTGGAATTTAAGATCTTTCGCGAACTAAATTCAAACGTTGCTACTCTCTACGCGACTAAGGGAATTCCGGAGGGCTTTAGTTCTGAGGAGCTGAAGGAGATGGTGTCGGATGATAAACTTAAGAGTTTTCAGGTCAGGCTAAGCGCAAGCTCACGCGGAAAATTGGAGGCCTTGATCGACTCAGGTATTTCCACGCGAAGTCAGGATAACACTTTTGGTAAAATTATGATGAGCCTTCTCCCGGTGCTTCTCCTAATCGTCCTGATTTTCTTTCTTTTCAGACACCAGATGAAGTCGGCCGGTCGTGGCGCGATGAGTTTTGGAAAATCCAAGGCGAAGCTTCTGACAATGGACCAACAGAAGGTGACCTTTAAAGATGTTGCTGGAATCCAAGAAGCAAAAGAGGAGCTTTTTGAAATTGTCGATTTTCTTCGTGATCCCCGGAAGTTTCAGGCTCTTGGTGGAACGATTCCGAAAGGAGTTCTTATGGTTGGGCCTCCAGGAACTGGTAAGACTCTTTTGGCTCGAGCGATCGCCGGTGAGGCCGACGTCCCGTTCTTCTCGATTAGTGGTTCTGACTTCGTGGAAATGTTTGTGGGTGTTGGCGCTAGTCGGGTCCGCGATATGTTTGAGCAGGGGAAGAAGCATGCCCCGTGCCTTGTTTTCATTGATGAAATTGATGCTGTCGGTCGCCACCGTGGACACGGAATGGGAGGCGGTCACGACGAACGGGAGCAAACCTTGAATGCGCTTCTTGTTGAGATGGACGGTTTTGATACCCAAGAGGGTGTCATTATTATTGCCGCTACGAACCGTCCAGACGTTTTGGATCCAGCCCTTCTTCGCCCTGGTCGTTTTGACCGTCAGGTAACAGTAGCTCTCCCCGATGTTAAAGGACGGGAGCAAATTCTCGGGGTTCACACCAAGAAAATCAAACTGGCTGCTGGAACGGATCTCGGTGTTATCGCGCGTGGAACCCCCGGATTTTCAGGGGCTGAGTTGGCAAACCTCATCAACGAGGCTGCTCTTCTTGCGGCTCGTAAGGAAATCAAGGCGGTTACTCTTGCTGAGATGGAAGAGGCCCGTGATAAGGTTCGTTGGGGCCGCGAACGGCGAAGTCTGGCGCTCTCGGATAAGGAGAAAAAGAATACTGCCTACCACGAGGCTGGGCATGCTATTTTGAATGAGATTTTGGATTACACCGATCCACTTCATAAAGTCACGATCATCCCGCGTGGTCCATCGCTCGGATCTACCATGTTCCTCCCGGATGAAGATAAGTTTAACTATCGTAAGAATGAACTTCTTTCGCAGCTAATCGTTCTCATGGGAGGACGTGTTGCCGAGGAAATTATTTTCGGAGATGTGACCAACGGCGCGATGGGAGACATTCGAATGGCGACGAATCTTGCTCGCAAAATGGTTTGTGAGTGGGGAATGAGTACAGACTTGGGAATGGTTGAGTATGGCGATGGTGGAGGAGGGGGCTTCCTCGCCCGCGATATGATGAGTCAGTCTAAAAATTACTCGGAAGACACAGCTCAAAAAATTGATAATGAAATCAAGGATTTTATTGATCATGCCTACAAAGAGGCCGAAAGACTTCTCAACGAAAATCGGACTTTGCTCGACAAAATTTCGGAGGCTCTTTTAGAGTTTGAGACATTAGACGCGCAGCATATCAAGGATCTCATCGAGCATGGCGAGATGAAGGATCCACCAAGGCCACCAGAACCGCCGGAGATCCCTGATGACATGCAGAAAGAGAAAGCTCCGGAGTCGACCGAGGAAGAAAATCGGGGCGACGACGGTGCGCTACCACCGGAGGTCGTTGGGGCTCCTGCCTAACATTACCGTTCTTCAGTTAATTTTTCCGGGAATCAAGCTTCTCGAACACACACTCAAAAAGTAATTATGGAAAATGTTGTTATTATTGGAACCGGCTGTGCCGGTTGGACCGCTGCTATCTACACGGGTCGCGCTAATCTGGAGCCTCTTGTCCTTTCGGGGACGCAGCTTGGCGGCCAGTTGACGACAACGACCGAGGTCGAAAACTTTCCGGGTTTTCCTGACGGAGTTATGGGGCCGGAACTAATGGGTCGCATGCAACAGCAGGCGGAAAAGTTTGGGGCCAAGGTTGAATACAAAAAGGTTAACGAAATTACCAAGAATGAGGACGGATCCTTCGCTCTCGAAACAGACCAAGGGACGGTTCAGTCAAAGACTGTCATCATTGCCACCGGAGCTGCTCCTCGCTACCTAGGGCTGGAAAACGAAATGAGTTTAGTGGGCCATGGAGTGACGTCGTGTGCGACTTGCGACGGGGCATTTTATCGCGATGTTCCGGTCGCTGTGGTTGGTGGGGGTGACTCAGCTTGTGAGGAAGCCAACTTCCTGACCCGCTTCGCATCGAAGGTTTATCTTATTCACCGCCGTGACGAACTCCGAGCTTCAAAGATCATGGCCGATCGTGTTCTGGCCAATGAAAAGGTCGAGCCCGTTTGGGATTCTGGAATCACTGAGTATCTCACAGATGACGAAGGTGAGGTTCGTGCTGTCAATCTTGAGAATCTCAAGACCGGAGAAAATTCTGAGTTAGAAGTAAAGTGCGTCTTCGTAGCAATTGGTCACGTTCCAAACTCTCAATTTGTTGGTGATCTGGTTGATCTCGATGAAAATGGTTACGTTCTTCAAAATCCTCACAGTACAAGCACGAAGACTCCGGGGCTTTACGCTGCGGGTGATGTCGCTGACCATATTTATCGTCAGGCAATCACGGCTTCCGGGCAAGGGTGTGCTGCTGCGATTGAGGCAGAGCGATATCTTTCCGATGCCGACAAGTGAAAGCGGCTTCGATAACAATTTAGATTAGGATCCTAGGCCTGCGATCATTTTGGTGAACCACGCGGCACCCTCTTCTAGATCGGAAATATGGATGAATTCATCTGCGGTGTGGGCTTGGTCGATGGATCCGGGTCCGAGGCAAATTGCTGGAATTCCGGCGGCCGATAAATGAGCGGCATCAGAAAACCAGGGTGCTCCGACGAGTTTGAGATCTAAATGAATTTCCTGAAGTTTCACGAGCCAGGGATGGTTGGCAGGCATGGACATGGGTGGCGATTCCGCGCTGTGTATTAATTTAACGTTATTAAGATGTCGTTTTAGAATTTCGCTTGCGGGTTCATCTTTCACCAAGGCGGGCACTGTTCTAATATCGAGAGTAGCGGTTGCCTGTGCTGGAACAATATTAGCGCGTGTTCCTCCCGAGATCATTCCAACATTCATGGTTGATTGACCCAGAACAGGGTGGTGAAAGCCCGAAAGATTTCTAAGAAAAGAGCTCTGGAGATCTTCTACTTCTCTGAGAAGTTTAAGAATAGCGTTTTCGCCGAGATGAGGTTGTGATGCGTGGGTGGCTGTGCCTATTGCCTTTACTGTGGCCCAAAGGCAGCCTTTGGTGCAATATACGGCTTCGAGAGAAGTCGGCTCACCGGCAACTGCAAAATCGTATTGGTGTGCGTGGTTTTTGGCAAAGTGCCGAGAACCTGGTTGCCTCGATTCTTCGCCCATAAATCCGACAAAATCCACTGCTATGGGGAGCTTTTCCAAAAGGTGGGCGTTTTCGCGAAGCCCCCAGAGCATTGCCGCCATTGGACCTTTGGTGTCGGAGGTCCCCCGTCCGTGAATTTTACCGTCACTGATTGAGCCGGAAAAAGGATCAATCGTCATTCCGGAAACGCCAACGGTGTCAAGGTGAGGCCCAAGAAGGATTCGAGGGCGGCCTTCGGAGCCCGGAGCTCGAGCAATTAGATTGGGTCGTCCTGGTTCGACTTCTTCGAAGATAGAATTGAACCCGTATTGTTGAAGAAACCCGGAAACTAGGACGGCAACCTCTTCTTCTCCACCCGGGGACACTCCGGGATCCCCATCTGGATTAACCGAGGGGATTTGGACGAGGGCCTCGAGAAGTTCGACTACAGAGTGCACTTACGAGATCCTAAGAAACCAAATGCTAATGTGGAAGTTTTTCGTCTTGGCAATCAGGGACTGTTTTGGTGATGATAGTGGAATGAAGAACCGTTTAACGCTCGGCATCGCGCTCATGCTACTTGCCAGTTTCGTATTTGTCAGTTTCGCCGCCAAAAAAGACAACGAAAAAGAGGGAAATGTTGTCAGGGTGTTGATCATTGATGGTCAAAATAATCATAACTGGAAAGAGACGACCCCGGTTCTTGAAAAAATCTTTGGAAGTAACGGACGCTTTTCACTAGATGTTAGCACCAGTCCGGGAAATAAGGCCGCAAAGGAAGAGTGGGATAAGTGGAGCCCCGAGTTCCATAAGTATGATGTCGTGGTGAGCAACTACAATGGTCAGATGTGGCCCGGGGAAGTGCGGACCTCATTCGTTGATTTTGTGAAGAATGGTGGAGGATTTGTTGTGGTGCACGCGGCAGATAACGCGTTTTCAATGTGGCCCGAATACAATGAAATGATCGGCCTTGGCGGCTGGGGAGGGCGTAACGAGAAGAGCGGTCCTTACGTTTATTACAAAGATGGTAAGGAGGTTGTCGATGAATCCAAGGGAAGAGGTGGAAATCATGGGCCTCAGCACGAGTTCGTGATTACAAACCGCGCCAATGATCACCCGATCACCAAGGGGATGCCCCAAGAGTGGTTACATGCCAAAGATGAGCTTTATGACATGCTTCGGGGACCTGCTAAAAATATGAAAGTTCTTGCGACCGCTCCAAGTGATAAGACGAATCGCGATGAGCCTATGCTCATGGCTCTTAACTATGGAAAAGGCCGTGTTTTTCACACAACGCTAGGACATGCTAATTACTCAATGCAGTGCCGAGGATTCTACGATACCCTTCTAAGAGGTACTGAGTGGGTTGCAGGTAAAGAGGTGACGGTTGCCTGGTCCAAGGATTTCCCTACCAAAGAAAAGGTTACTCCAGTTAAGTGAGCTTACGCTGCCCCAAGCGTGGCATAGCTTTTTGCCGTTTGGGGCATGAATTTTTTCTTTTTTAGTCAATGACGGTTCCTGGTGGTGCCGTCCTTCTTCCTTTGCTTGGCGCGGTGCTGCATCCGCTTTTGGGGTGGTGTATTCAGAAAGGGACGGCTCATGGAGTCCGGTTATCGGTCATCGTTTCTATCGCAAATTTAGTCACGGGACTCATTTTTCTCTCATGTCTTCATCCAACCGGGGGGTGGGAAATTTCTGGTAGAGATTGGTGGGCGATCGGAAATGGCGGTTTCTTTTTTTTGGGACAATGGTTTTCCATCCAATCAGTGAAGACGGGCGATCTAGCGGTTCATTCTTCCGCTTTGGGAATGAAGGTGGTGATTGTGGGATTTTTTTCTATGTTAGTGGGGCTTGAACCGAGCTCATGGAGTTTGGTGTGTGGCGTTCTCCTAGCGACGGTAGCGATCTTCCTTGTCTCAGGTGGAAGTGCGGAAGGTTGGCGAACCCATCGTGTAACGGTAGGTTGGACTTTGGTGGCTTGCCTGTTTTTTGGAATTAATGATTTTTTAACCGGTTGGCAGAGCCGTG
>Ga0315321_10002562_pt1 | contig 14079 bp, 12 predicted proteins | sample M180m21515metaG_FD_203464 | JGI IMG/M metagenome (GOLD analysis project Ga0315321, IMG submission 203464) | Ammonia-oxidizing marine archaeal communities from Monterey Bay, California, United States - M1 80m 21515 | ecosystem: Environmental > Aquatic > Marine > Intertidal zone | place: USA... | reverse complement strand
CTCAGCCCGGATTCACGGGATCTGAGTTAGAATTAAGCTATAATCAGGGTGGTATTCCAAGGTTGACTCCACCGACACTTGCGCGCCAGTTTCAACGTCTCCCACCTATCCTATACAAACTAAAACCGAATTCAATATCAAGCTGTAGTAAAGGTGCACGGGGTCTTTCCGTCCTTCTGCGGGTAACCTGCATCTTCACAGGTAATACAACTTCACCGGGTCTCCCCTTGAGACAATGCTCACATCGTTACGCCATTCGTGCAGGTCGGAACTTACCCGACAAGGAATTTCGCTACCTTAGGACCGTTATAGTTACGGCCGCCATTAACCGGGGCTTCATTTCAGAGCTTTGACCGAAGTCTAACCCCTCCATTTAACCTTCCGGCATCGGGCAGGCGTCAGTCCCTATACGTCGTCTTACGACTTTGCAGAGACCTGTGTTTTTAGTAAACAGTCGCATGAGCCACTTTAGTGTCACTCTGGTCAGCTTACGGAGTAAATCCTTCACCAACCAGAGTACCCCTTCTCCCGAAGTTACGGGGCTAATTGGTCGAGTTCCTTAAGGGGAGTTCTCCCGAGCGCCTTAGAATACTCTTCTCATCCACCTGTGTCGGTTTTGGTACGGTCACTTCTGCTCTCACTAGAGGTTTTTCTTGGCAGTGTGGAATCAAACAATCCGCTTCACCCGAAGGATTCACGTCGCATTGCGCCTTGGAGTATGTGTAGCCTGGATTTGCCTGGGCTACCTCCTGCACGCTTACCCCAACTATTCCAACAGTTGAGTGTCTTATCCTCCTGCGTCACCCCATCGCTCAAACGAACAGATAGTGGTACAGGAATCTTTGTGCCTGTTTTCCATCGCCTACGCCTTTCGGCCTCGGCTTAGGGTCCGACTAACCCCGCGCAGATTAGCTTGACACGGGAACCCTTAGATTTTCGGCGGAGGGGTTTCTCACCCCTCTTGTCGTTACTGATACCGGCATGATCACTTCCGTACAGTCCACCATTCCTTTCGGTATGGCTTCAACCCGGTACGGAACGCTCTTCTACCACGCTGCATAAATGCAACATCCGTAGCTTCGGTTATATGCTTAGCCCCGTTACATTTTCGGCGCACAATCACTTGACCAGTGAGCTATTACGCACTCTTTAAATGAATGGCTGCTTCTAAGCCAACATCCTGGTTGTCTGGGCATTTGCACATCCTTTCCCACTGAGCATATATTAGGGACCTTAGCTGACGGTCTGGGCTGTTTCCCTCTCGACTACGGAGCTTATCCCCCGCAGTCTGACTGCCGTGATTCCACAAGCGGTATTCGGAGTTTGGTAGGGTTCGGTAATCTGGTGAGACCCCTAGCCCTTCCAGTGCTCTACCCCCGCTTGCTACCACACGACGCTAGTCCTAAAACTATTTCGAAGAGAACCAGCTATTGCCGAGTTTGATTGGCCTTTCACCCCTATCCACAGCTCATCCAAATCATTTTCAGCTGATACTGGTTCGCGCCTCCATCCGATTTTACTCGGACTTTACGCTGGCCATGGATAGATCACTCGGTTTCGGGTCTACTCCTTGCTACTATACGCCCTATTAAGACTCGCTTTCGCTTCGGCTCTGGACCATAAGCCCTTAACCTTGCAACAAAAAGTAACTCGCCGGTTCATTATGCAAAAGGCACGCAGTCAGGCGGTCCGAAGACATCGCCCTCCTACTGATTGTAAGTATGTGGTTTCAGGTACTATTTCACTCCCCTCTCGGGGTGCTTTTCACCTTTCCCTCACGGTACTGGTTCACTATCGGTCACTAAGTAGTATTTAGCCTTAGCAGATGGGCCTGCTAGATTCATACGGGGTTTCTCGTGTCCCGCATTACTTGGGAATACAAATAAGAAGTCTATTCTTTTTTCAACTACGGGGCTATCACCCTCTATGGCTCTGCTTATCCAGCAGAATTCATTTAAAAGATAGGTTTGTAACTTCTCGAGAGTCTCGTAATACTCTCACATCGTATCCCACGACCCCACGCGCACAACGGTTACGACCTATGGCATACGCATGGTTTGGGCTATTCCGCTTTCGCTCGCCGCTACTTACGGAATCACTGTTTGTTTTCTATTCCTCGAGGTACTTAGATGTTTCAATTCCCTCGGTTTGCCTCAACAGCCTATGTATTCAGCTGAAGATCACTAGGGTTTACCTAGTGGGGTTTCCCCATTCGGAAATCCAAGATTAAGCTTGCTTCCAGCTAGTCTTGGCTTATCGCAGGTAGCTACGTCCTTCATCGCCTCTTAGTGCCTAGGCATCCACCACATACCCTTAATAGCTTGGTCAAAAAACCAATTCTAGACATAATATGTCTAGTTAATGCCGAAGTACTAAATAAATTTAGTACACCAACATGGATTGTATATGTATTCTAACACGTTCTCAAAAGTCCTCAATAAATTGAAGACCCTTAGATTTTTGTATTATCAAAAGATGCTATTTTGCAATTGATATACATCATCATCACAATAATGTATATCGGTTACCTTGCATTCAACTGTCAAAGAACTTAATCTATGGCTCAACTGGCCAAAGATAAAATTTATATATATAGTGTCTTCATAGCGCATTCGTGGTCCGAATGGTGGAGGTGAACGGGATCGAACCGATGACCTCCTGCGTGCAAAGCAGGCGCTCTCCCAACTGAGCTACACCCCCTCTCAGACACGGCTTATCATTTTCATGATAAGTATATTCATATTTTAAATGGTGGGCCCGAGTGGAATCGAACCACTGACCTCACGCTTATCAGGCGTGCGCTCTAACCGACTGAGCTACGGGCCCGTACTAAATCCGGGTTTGCCTAAAAAGACTCCCTTTAAAAACTGAATACGACGTATAACTTACACAATACCAGATTGTGTCGACCTTGACCATTAAAAAATAGTCTAGGTACTCCTTAGAAAGGAGGTGATCCAGCCGCACCTTCCGATACGGCTACCTTGTTACGACTTCATCCCCCTTACCAATCACACCTTAGGAAGTTCCCTCCTCGAAAGGTTGGGTCACTTACTTCGGGTGCAACCGACTCGGGTCATGTGACGGGCGGTGTGTACAAGGCCCGGGAACGTATTCACCGCGTCGTAGCTGATACGCGATTACTAGCGATTCCAACTTCAAGGAGTCGAGTTGCAGACTCCTATCCGAACTGAGACCGGCTTTTTGAGATTGGCTCCACCTCGCGGTATTGCGACTCATTGTACCGGCCATTGTAGCACGTGTGTAGCCCCAGACATAAGGGCCGTGATGACTTGACGTCGTCCCCACCTTCCTCCGGTTTATCACCGGCAGTCTCCTTAGAGTGCCCACCATAACGTGCTGGTAACTAAGGATAGGGGTTGCGCTCGTTGCGGGACTTAACCCAACATCTCACGACACGAGCTGACGACAGCCATGCAACACCTGTCACCGTGTCTCCGAAGAGAACACCATATTTCTATGGTTGTCACGGGATGTCAAGTCTGGGTAAGGTTCTTCGCGTTGCTTCGAATTAAACCACATGCTCCACCGCTTGTGCGGGCCCCCGTCAATTCCTTTGAGTTTCAATCTTGCGATCGTACTCCCCAGGCGGTCAACTTAATGCGTTAGCTTCGGCACAGGAGGGGTCGATACCTCCTACACCTAGTTGACAACGTTTACGGCGTGGACTACCGGGGTATCTAATCCCGTTCGCTCCCCACGCTTTCGAGTCTCAGCGTCAGTAATGTGCCAGTGAGTCGCTTTCGCCACCGATGTTCCTCCAGATATCTACGCATTTCACCGCTACACCTGGAATTCCACTCACCTCTCACATACTCAAGCTTGACAGTATCCAAAGCAATTCCGGGGTTGAGCCCCGGACTTTCACTATCAGACTTATCAAGCCGCCTGCACTCCCTTTACGCCCAGTAATTCCGAACAACGCTTGCAACCTCCGTATTACCGCGGCTGCTGGCACGGAGTTAGCCGTTGCTTATTCATTAGGTACCGTCAGGGCAAAGGCTTTTTACTCCTTTGCTTGTTCTTCCCTAATAAAAGGACTTTACGACCCGAAGGCCTTCATCGTCCACGCGGCATGGCTGCGTCAAACTTTCGTTCATTGCGCAATATTCCCTACTGCTGCCACCCGTAGGTGTCTGGACCGTGTCTCAGTTCCAGTGTGGCCGGCCAACCTCTCAGTCCGGCTACCCATCGCTGGCTTGGTGCGCTTTTATCACACCAACTACCTAATGGGGGGCGGACTCATCTCTCAGCGAGCCAAAAGGCCCTTTCTTTACATAATCCGAGGAAAATGCAATCGTATGCGGTATTAACAGTCGTTTCCAACTGGTATTCCCCACTGAGAGGCAGATTATCCACCTGTTACTCACCCGTTCGCCACTTTATACACCCCCGAAGGGGCTTTAATCGTTCGACTTGCATGTATGAAGCCTGCCGCCAGCGTTCGTTCTGAGCCAGGATCAAACTCTCCGATAAAAAATTAAACTAAAGCAAGCTTTAGCTAATCGAAATGTTTGTCCAGCTTAGACATTATGACTGACATAATTTTTAAGCTGTTCATTGTATTACTGTATTGTAATTGACGGAGAATATAACTAGCGATATGCTAGTACACTCTCCCACATTTGGCATTGTATAATTTTTGTTATACGTCGTATTCAATTTTCAAAGAACGTCTAGGCGACACAACAAGCCCTGACTGCTTCAAGGCATAAAAATACCGTGAATTTACATCAGGGTAGTCATTGCATGATCCGCAACACAGCAAGCACAATTAGCGCATGCTGCACTCAAGTAAAGTATAATAACATCTTAAAAATAACGATGTCAACACTTTTGTTTGTTTCGCTTATCGCGAATTCAAACTCCCTGGAAACCAAGGTTGAGTGTTCCTAACGACATATTTTCGTTAGGGGACGTATACTCTATCAAACCTCGAAGAGCCTTGTCAACAACAAATTTAAGTTTGTTATTGACGTTCCTTTTGAGTCTGTAGCTGCCCTCAAAGGACGCATAATATATCAAAAGAAAAGTTCCCGTGTCAACAGTAAATCAAAAAAGTTTTCGGGGTCTTTACGAATTCCTTACCTTTGCCGCTATTGCTATATTTAAATCACATCCCATCCTTCAGTTGGGTTGCTTCCCCCTTGGTATATCCATTGCTTATCTGACTCCAATAGCGCAGGCCGATCCGCAATAGCTGTATCCATTTCCGGAAAGACACCAAATGCAAAACGGTCACTTTCGTATAGCTTTATTATATGCAGCAACAAAACAATACGTGCTGTGCGATGCTGCCGTTCGGTTGCTGCCCATACTAAGAAAAGTCGACCTAAGGACACATCAATCAAATCGACCTTTGTCTGCTGACTTTCTCTCTTCTCACTTGAGGACTCTTCTGTCCAGCTAAATAAATCCAGCTCACCGCTTTCAGCGAAGTCTGGTGCATCAACCGCATTCTCACTAACCATGGAAGTTAAATCATGCTCTCGACTGATTCGCGCAACTGTATTGAGTAAGCGGTCAAACCAGTGTGGTATCGCTCGATATCCTTCTTCCAGAATATCCAACTCCATCTTAGAGTTACCAAAGTGTGATATCGACAAAAGCCCCAACCATGCTTCACGCTCTTCACTATGCTCTGGAACCAAACGTACTCGTGCTTTTTCAGATGCTTCGCCGAAGTTGAAACTTTCAAGGATACTGGCTTCGGAGAATTTACTTTTAGACACCAGAGCGAGTTCTTGAATCATCTCCACAACAATTACACTGCGCGTAACAATGCGCCGAACAGAATCGTCTTGCGCAAACATATCATTATGCCAAATACGATGCAGGTCATCCATCAATCGAAGGAGTGATCGGCGTGCACTGGCTGGAGACTCTTCATAGGCTGCAGAGATGACATGCGTAAATTGCATTTTATATGACCAACCTGCAGACTCGCAAATCGAGTGGTCGTATAAAAACCGCATTACCAAAATGCGATCCATAATTGAATTGGCGACAGCTTCTGAGCCATAGGGTTCACGAGAAAGCACGGTCACCCAACGTTGCAACCACACTCGCAGTTGTCGCGCAATATAACTTGCAGGTGAACGACGCACTTCTTCAAGCGCCCCTAAGTCAACATTCTCTTTTAGCAATTCAGGCATTACATTCTGTACGAATATAGTTGGCGAATCGCTATGCAAGATTAAATCATCTGTTTGTGCATCGTACACATAGGTACGATTTAGATCGGTAATGACTGCATAGTCATGCTTTTCTAATTGCGCTTCCCCCACCAGCATCAAGGTTGACTCGCAGTAATCGAGCCCCTTTTCTATCATGAACGATGGCGTATCCAACTCACCAGGCATAGTAAAGTAAAATACAATGCGCTGCCCTGTTACACTGGTCTCGATGAATCCACAGGCAGCCCCTTCAAGAAAAATTGGCTCCTGCGCACTCCATCCTAAATGGTCTAACCATTCTAGCGCAACTGGCTTCATCGTTTCTGATTTTGAATGCGACAGTTCCGCCCACCAGCGATCACAAAGTCTTACTATTTTTTCTACACCATTCATCAGGGAATCCCCTTGCCTTTCTCTACCTGAAAACCTGCAGCCTCTATACGGCACCAAATAATATCTTCACGTCTCCCAAGAATATCTTCCCCTGAACGCAGGAAAGGCACCAACTTCTTCGGCGCGTTGCTTAATCGTTCTAAGAATTCTGTGCTATCAATAATCTCTGTGTCGAACAAATCCAACTCATCAAAATCCGGCTGATTAGCATCGTCATGCATCACCAATAATATTTTGTTCGACCGGGCATTGAGAAAGCACAGTTGTGCACGACGCTCCATTCCCAAACCTGCTCGGAAGCGCAACAAAGGCTCTGCTTCTTTCAGAAACAAGCTTCTCAATTCGGTAAATCCGGGAAATTCAGCATCAATCGCATAGTATGCGCGCTTGCCCTCTACTCGTCGATTAAGCAGACCGGAATCCGTCAACTTTTCCAGCTCACGCTGCACAGCACGAATCGCCAATCCCGTAGCCGCTTCCAACTGTCGTTGGTAATACGCGCGCTGCGGGTCGATCAAAAAGATTCGCAAAACAGCCACTCGCGCCATTGAAGTAAACAATACCGTGAGTAAGTTTTCGGATCTATATAGACTATTTAACTTAGTCATAGTTACCATATATTGTGTCTATAGTATATTTTTGAACCATATTTTTTTATATTTGGTACAATTTATTTTATTTTAAGTTATAAATTATACAATTTGTAGTCAGTTTGTCAAGAGATAATTTTAACGTAGTTGAAAATAAATGGATGAATTAATTATTTCCGATTAGTGAAACGTGTTAAAATATTCCCGTCAACCCTCTAAAAAAGCATGGGAAAACTGCTCAGGACTGAGCGGGAGAATGTCATGAAGATCGCGCAGAAGGACATGCGGTGCTTGCGGGTAGCCGTATTCAATTGTGAACCCTTTAGGATTCACAATGACTTGTCCATCAATAGATGGCAACGGAACTGAGCACCATGCACAATCGTGTGGATAATCTACTTCGGCATTGTTTTCTTCGAAAGTATCGATGAGTTCTTCAATGGAAATGGGCCGTAAAGCCTGAAAGCAGGTTTGCTGATAATGTTCACCCATAAGGAAACTAACCTCCCCATTTAAGATGATATCGTCTTGTGAAATATTGGTCACTTCCCGGACCCACTCCACATGGGCGGTGGATTTTGGGTCTAGCGCAATGGTCAGTCGGAAGCCAAAGGTGGGTGTATTGAGGAAAGCTGTGTTGCCATCCACCCCAGCGGTGATGTCTTTTCGCTTATAATTAAGGTGTTGGCGCAATTGCCTAACAAGGTCATTAATGCTTGATTCGAGTTCTTCAGAGGCAATTTGAGCGATCCAGGTATTGTGATAATCGTCTACGCGCAATGGAACAGTGTGGTGTTTTTCGAACCCACTAAGCCGTTTTACCCCACTACGGTACACTCCACGTAGGGTAATAAGGGCTAAGTGTTCCGCTTGCAAGGGCATAATTAGGCGTCAATCACCGCTGGGCGATAAAATTTCCCTTGAAAACTTCCGCGCGCTTCCAATTTCCAATCGATCGCATTTAACACTTCCCACTTCTTTAAACTCCACTCTGAACCAATGAGTAATTGGGGCGGGCCATCCCCAGTAAGGCGGTGGATAATCATTTCTGGGGGTAAAATTTCCAATTGGTCACAAACAATATTTACATACTCGTCTTTTTCCAAAAGGCGTAATAGGCCTTCTTCATGTTGTTTGACCATTGCAGTATTCTTTAATAAATGAAGTAAGTGGATTTTAATGCCTTGTAAATCCAATTCGGCACAGGCCTGGGCCGTTTGCATCATCATTTCCGCTGTTTCTAGGGGTAATCCATTGATAATGTGAGCACATACATTAATATTGTGGACGCGTAATTTCTCTACTCCCCCCACAAAACACTCCATATCATGCGCTCGATTAATGAGATCACTAGTTTTTGGATGAATCGATTGCAGGCCAAGCTCTACCCAAAGGTAGGTACGCTCATTTAATTCGGCTAAATATTCCACCACATCGTCTGGTAGACAGTCGGGGCGCGTAGCGATCGCGAGACCGACCACGCCCTCTTGCTCAAGAATCACCTCAAACTTTTCTCGCAATTCTCCAACCGGGGCATAGGTATTGGAGAATGCCTGGAAGTAACCAATGGTTTTTCCTTCTTTCCACTTCTCATTCATTCGAGCCTTGATAGCTACAAACTGATCTACTAAATCCTGTTTACGACGCCCAGCAAAATCGCCCGACCCCCGTTGTGAACAAAAAGTACACCCACGCGCAGCCACTGTGCCGTCGCGATTTGGACAGGTAAACCCACCATCAAGCGCCACTTTAAAGACTTTTTCCCCGAAATGCTGACGTAAATGCGCATTCCAACTTCGATACGGTTTGGTTTCGTAGGTCTTATATATAGAAGTATCGGGTAATGTCATTATTTTCTTGGGCTCAATTGGGTTCTATAGTAAAAAAAGGACAGTATACTACGGATTCACCTATTGATGAAATTTCTTATACCGTAGAGTTTAGTGCTGGATATCCACGATTGTACCCCGGAAAGTCTCGACAACTTTAGTCAAATTGGGATCATCCAAGGCTTTTTTACCGTCCACCAAGTTTACCTGCTCTCCTATGGGCAATCCATGGGCTGTGGTGGACTCTTCTCGGAGAGCAAAAGGTACGGATTTTTCGCTTAACTCTACACGGAATGCTGTCACGTTTTCGGTTAATTTTGTTAAAGCGGCCTCAATAATTTCACGGTTAGGCGCTTTTTCAATAATACTTTTGGCCAACTCTTGCTCATGAGACAATTGTAAAATTACGGTACCGCCTTCAATTTTCACAGGACGTGCATGCGGAAACCACGTGCCAAGATTCATATGATCGTGTGTGGCGACTTCAATAATTTTTGACCAATCTTCGCCAAACGTTTTTTCGGATAGGGTGAGACGTCGATAGGCCGGTGCTGCTTCTATCGGCTCCTGGGAAACTACAGGGGATGGATTCTCCGGAGGTACTGTACCTTTTGGCATAGAAGACTGTTGTTTTTCTGGGGGAGTTGCTGGCGCTTCGGCTATAGAAGGAGTTGGATTGGATTGTGGTTTTGGGGATGCTGGAAGAGGTGCTGGATTATTCAGAATCTTTTTTTTTTGCTCATCGCCTAAGGTCACATCTCCCAGTTGCTCTTGAAGCACAGCAATTTTTTCCAGTACAGAATCCACGGAGACATCGATACTGCGCTTGGTTACTTTTATGAACATCGCTTCCAAGGCAGTACGTTGAGCCAATTGAGAGTCAAATCCATCAACCAATTCAGAAAATTGCTCTACTAATCGAATGAGTTCCATTAAAGTGAATTGTTGAGCTCGTGCTTTCATTTCAGCGACTTCTTCATCGGGCAAGGCCAATAATTCAGTGGGGCCATTGCTTTTACATATCATCAAGTTGCGGTAATATCGCAAGATATCCTGCACAAACTGTGAAAGATCTTTACCGCTAACAACGATATCGTCGACCGTTTTGAGTAATGGGACCACATCTTTTTCACGAATCGCCTTACATAGGGTGTGCATGACTTGCCAGTCCACTAGCCCCAATACATCGAAAACGTCCTGAAAAGTTATCTCTTTGTCGCAATACGACATTAATTGGTCAAGAATACTTTCAGAATCACGCACCCCACCATCGGCTGCACGTGCAATCGCCGATAGGGCTTCATCGCTACATGTCATTCCTTCTGCATCCAGTATCTTACGCAACAATTGCTTAAGATCATCAACCCCAACGCGACGGTAGTCGTACCGTTGGCAACGTGAGATGATGGTTGCTGGAATTTTATGGGCTTCTGTTGTTGCTAAAATAAAGGTGGCATGCGCAGGAGGCTCTTCGAGCGTTTTCAGTAAGGCATTAAAAGCTGCGATAGAAAGCTGGTGCACCTCATCAATCACATAAATTTTATATCGTCCACCAGCAGGAACCATCCGAACATTCTCGCGAATTTGCCGAACGTCTTCCACACTGTTGTTTGAGGCACCATCAATCTCAATAACATTTACATTATTACCGGCAGCGATAGATTCGCAATTCGCGCAGGTTCCACAAGGCTCAGGCGTAGGGCCCTCTTGCGCGGTACAATTTAGAGCTTTGGCTAAGATTCGGGCCGAGGTGGTTTTTCCGATACCGCGGGAGCCGATAAAAAGGAAGGCGTGGTGAATACGGCCGGAACGAATGGAGTTTTGCAGGGTGCGTGTAATATGCTCTTGTCCCACCACGTCATCAAACGACTGGGGGCGCCATTTACGCGCCAAAACTAAATACTGTTCCTTTGCCATTCTAAACTCCCGAAGATTCTCTGGGAAACGGAAACTTTACAGCCCTGCGCATTATCCGTTTGTCTGCATTTTCACACTCGAATATCCATTGTACACGAGCAATACAGCCATATAAAAAAAGAGATGCGCAGCTAAAGCTAGGAAAACTACGGCACACGAACAAACTACCTACGGCTGCTTCCTTCCGGACCTGACCGAGTTCAGCAGGCATCCGTTGCATAGGACCCAACCCTCAAACACTGCGCATCAAAAGCGTAATCTAAATTTTAGGGGCCCCTTAGAAAGTCTCTCCATCTAAGGAGGGAGAAGTATAGCATACAAAAACCACCCGCTTCCACTTCTACATAGGTCCCGATTAAGGGAGAGTGGGCATGGTCGTGGTTTCACGTAAATAGTCACCCTTGAAGTATAAAGGACGTTCCAGGGGTGCGGATACCAACTCTAACAACTCTCCTTGAGTGTCTCAGGCAAAGGTCCGTGTAAAGCTCTCCGTGAAGCGCAATTCATATTCGAAATCATCCTCACATAGATGCTGAGCATTGGATGCATCCGTTTTACGATAGGAAGTGTTGTATTGCTTGTAATGGAAGGTTATTTAGTATTGAATGGGGGACAGCATGGACTCTCAGCGTACAATATCCACTACTTCGTACTCGGTAAACCGCCGATACGTCTTAGTCCACCCCTTTATTAGGTTTTTATTTATAGGTACACGAGTAGTGTGTAATTCGGGAATATTTTTATAAATGAGTTCAATAGCGTTATACCATGCCATTTCACTTTGGGCAAAAGTATCGGCTTTTTGTTTTAGGGCTTCAATATGGGCACGTTCATTTTTTGAATCAATCGGGTTGGATGGAGATGGTGTACATCCAATCAAAATCCCGACACTACACATAAAGAAGACTACTATCATTTTGTGAATCCTCATAGTAGGTATGATACTAATCTGGCCTATGCTGATCCATAAACGCCTCAAAATCCGGCTCTTCACGTAAGGAATCAAAATCAGGGTCGGCTTTGGACTCCTCAAAAAACTCAGGGCCATATTTAATGGCAATAGCCAAATGATTCATGGCCTCTTCAACTTCATTGTTACGAGCATAATGGCAGGCAATATTGTAGTACGGAGCTGGCAACTCTGCGTCCAACTCCAACACTTCTAAATACACCTTCTGCGCCTCAGCGCGCTTACCCATGTTATCCAGAATTACGCCATAGTTAAACAAGGGCACAGGATTTTCTTTATCCATTTCAATAGCGCGATTGGCATGGTCCAATGATTTTTCCCATTGCTCTTTCTTACGATAGTGACGAGCTAAATCGCTATGCGGGCGACTCCAGTCTGGGGACAATGCCATTGCTCTTTCTATTGACTTGATTCCAGCCTCATGCTCCCCTAATTCCAGTAACACTACACCAAGCTTATCATGCGACCAAGCCCAATCATCTTTATATTCTATAGACATTCGCAAGGCGACTTGGGCTTTTTCAAGATTGGAGTGTGCATAAAACTGCACAAGCCCTCGCGCAAAAAACGTTTCTGCATTGGCCAGATCCAACATATCGCAATACCGTGAGGCTTTTTCTACATGCTCTCGCGTAGGTTTTCGCCGCAAACGCCAATCTGTAGCCAACAATGCGCGCATCTCTTCAATAGTGGCATCGCGCATATCTAAGGCTTGCTCATAGGCTTTGGTTTCGGAACGGGCATCTAAGAACATAATGGTACCCTGTAAGGCGACTGCCATCAGAACAATACCCGAAGTGATGCCCCAAATTATTCTATGTGATCGTAGTTTCATACTGCTTTCTGGACTTTTGGCTCGAGAGTCTTTATCCTGCTTATTCTATAGAGCAACAATAGGTAAAAGGAAATTTATTTCAGGTAGGATGAATTTATGAAACTTCTGCGATTGGGTGAGGGAGCGATCGCTCCTTTATTGTCAGCTGCTCGACAAGACGGATATTCCATTGTTACTCAGAGGAAGACGCCTGTTGATGCGGTGGTGATTTCGGGTAAAGCTGCCAAAGATGTGACACAGGCAAAAAAAGCACTCTCAATGAACATACCCGTTCTTTGTGCTACACCGCGTGCCTCGCAAAAAGTATCGGATGCACTGGTGTCGCATGGTGAAAAACAAAAAACCTTAGTCTATATCCCCTATCATCGCGAAGTATTTTCTCCCTACACCGCTTTAGTTAATCAAGTAAACGATGATAAGATTGGCGATGTTGGCTTCATTAAGATTCATTCCAATCAACCCATCCCAAGTGGATATTCTCCAGGAAAAGCAAGCCCTTGCAGTGAAGTTATTAGCGAAAGTATGGTGCACGATATCGATTGGCTGAACCGACATTTTGGTCCCATACGAAAAGTGTTCTGTCAAGGTATGCAACATACAAAGCCTAAAACTGAATACGCCATGGCAACTTTCACCTTGAACAAAGGAGTGACTGCTCAGGTCATTCACTCTTGGCAAAGTAAAGTTGAAGCTTCGTTACGTACAGAAATATGTGGCACGAACGGTATGCTTCAATACAACAGTGCCGATTGTGCAATACGTCAAACACCCGCACCATCGGCCAAAGAACTGGATACATTGGCTACCGCAACCACATGGTCAAACCATTGGGCTTCTTTTATGCATAAAACAGACTCTTCCATCATGAAAAACAAAGAAGCCCGTGTGTGCTTGGCCCCTGCAAGGATTGCGGAATTAACCGCTCAATCTGCCAAAACTGCTAAGCCATTCGTTGTCTCAAAATAATATTGAATTCAGTCTGAAATATGGTATGCTAATTCTTTAGCTAACACCTTAACTATACTAAATAAAGGAAATATATATGTTCGATTTTAAAGTCACACGTAGAGGTTTCGGGAAAGTAGGCGCCGCCTCTACCTTCGCAATTTTAAATTCACAAAGCGGTATTGCACAAGACAATGGCGACACCTTAAAAGTTGGTCTACTTGGGTGTGGTGGTCGCGGAAGCGGTGCATTAATTCAAATGTTACAGGGCAATAAAAATACTAAGGTCATTGCCTTGGCCGATATTTTCCAAGACCGTGTTGATGGTATGCTGAAAAAAGCACAGGACAATGGCGAAGTTAATTCTCAAGTAGATATTAAACCTGACCATATGTTTGTAGGC
>Ga0315321_10002559_pt1 | contig 14088 bp, 10 predicted proteins | sample M180m21515metaG_FD_203464 | JGI IMG/M metagenome (GOLD analysis project Ga0315321, IMG submission 203464) | Ammonia-oxidizing marine archaeal communities from Monterey Bay, California, United States - M1 80m 21515 | ecosystem: Environmental > Aquatic > Marine > Intertidal zone | place: USA... | reverse complement strand
ACCCTCGGAAAAAATGAGTTCATTGATCATGCAGGCTAATTGCAACTCTGGAATAGGGACCGGCCCGCCATTTACTCCCGAGTGAGGATCTTTCTCAGCTGAACGTAATAAGATATCTATCGTTACTGGGTTTTCGCTGATCATTACAGTTTTCATCTCCAGAAGATAACGATTTTGATGAACAAGGATTTTCCTCAGCCGCTGTTCAAATTCCTTGGGGTCAGTTATGCATGGGAAAGTCAAACGTACGCCAGCTACTCCCATAATCACGCTCCCAGACACTCGGTGCCCTGGGCGAACATTTGCAAAAGAAGTTCTCAACTGAGCAATTAGTATAGAAGGAATGTCCTCAGCAACTGTTAACCTAGTGCTTGGAAGAAGGCCCGCTGTCTCTTTCAAGGCCAACACAGAAGTTGGAACTCTCGAATAACCTTCTCGCTCAACACCCGTAACCGGTTCATCTAAACTGGCAATCTCTTCAATTCCAAGAGAATGATTTTCCCTAATGAGAGTAGCAAGGAGCTTGTAAAGAGCAGTTTGCTCATCAATAGCAAACTGCCCTTGTTCAGACTTTACGGTCACATCCATCTGAATAATGCCGCGTAACGATGTGGTTAGGCCAGGTTTTCCCTGGGCTGGGTTAACCACATCAGTAATTACGACACAGTCGATACCTTTAAAAAAGAAATTATTTTCGCGAATCTGATCGATTAAGCTATGAGAACCGCTTTCCTCTTCAGTCTCATATATTATTTTAATATTACAGGGAAGTTCTTCCCCTCGATTGTCTCCTCCCGTCTTTTTAAAATAATTAAATAGGGTATCAACGGCCATACCAATTGCAATGACTCCACTCAGGTCATCAGCGGCTCCACGCCCATAAGCCCGAGAGCGATCTTCATTCCATCTTAATTGCGTTGGAGGAGTCCCTCCCCATTTCTTAAAACGCCCATCATCCATATAAGGCTGTTTATCAAGGTGTGCGTAAAAAAGAACAGTTGGTTTCGCTGCGGCGGTAAAAGTTTCTGCCATCAAAATGGGAAATGAACTACTGGAATGAGAATCATTTATTTTAACCTCGGACAGGCCAATTCCCAGAAGGTAGTCACGCGCGCATTCAAGGATTTCCCGCATATCGCTCGGTGTGGTGCGGTCACCCTCGAACTCATTGACCCCAAAACTTCGACTATCGATGCCAACCATTTTTTCAAGCACCCGCAAATGCTTTTGTACCAGTTCGGAGTCTTCACACAATACTTCGGAACAATAAGAATGAATGGATTCAGATTTCATATTTAGATAAGGATAAAATTTAAGGTGCCAACTGATAATAAATCACAAGGTCCGTGCAACTAACCCCATCTATAGTTACCTTAGATTAAAATTTTATACCGAATAGCAGCCTCGACTATCAATTCGCAGGCCTCAAAAAATGAAGAATATTTTTTTAATTTTCAGCATTAACTAAAAGAACAAGCGTAAGTCCATCTAATCTTGTAATATCTCTTTCTCAATTAGTACAAATATAATCTCTTAAAATATTTAAAAGATCAAATTGGCATGATTCATTGGGCTAGTGAAGGCTTCTTTACTTCATAAGACACATGTTATAATATCTCCGAGAGTTCAGATACACCATTATACTGAGCCATTGGTTAAAATTTTCCTTAAAACTTAATATGTTGCAAAAACTGACAAATTTTTTCAAACTTCTCCAAATCTTAAAAACACGAGGAAACTGGCCCCTCATTCGGAAGTCAAAAAAACAGCTTTGGAACTTTTTTATTTGTAAAAACGGCTTGATACAAAAACCTTTTTTTTCTGCCATGATTTACTGGTTCCATATGCTCAAAGGTTTAGATGTTCTAGTTTGGCGACTAGAAACCTTTGGGTTTTTGTTCAGCCAAAGGTTTAACGATAACGACCGGAAATATATTAATCAATATTTAAAATAACCACGTTCAAGCTTCAAGTCTTTGTGATATTCAACAAAGGCATTTTCTTCGACCTTTAACTCACCCATACCCTGTAATTTGAATTCTGCAATGAGTAGCAAGAAACTTCAGGTTTTATTTCTGATTTTTTCTTCAGTTTTAATATTCCTAGGTCGGCAATTAGACACCGGTATTACAAATTTTGACGATGCCTATTATGCCCAGAAGGCAAAAGAAATTCTGGAATCTGGGTCTTTCTGGATAATCACCCATGCCGGAGTACCTACTTTTGACAATCCACCCCTACCTTTCTGGTTAACGGCTCTAGCCTTCAGCATCTTCGGAGTTTCCAGTTACTCAGCTGTTTTCTCTTCAGCTATGTTTGGAACTGGAATCGTTCTCATTACTTATCGGTTAAGTTTATTGCTCTACAAAGATTGCTGGATTGCTTTTGCCGCTGCCTTTGTTTTGCTTTTTCCCGGAATGTTTGTTGACTCTTCTAGACGAGGCATGGTCGATATTCCTCTGGCATTTTTTGTCACTTTAGCATTTTATGCTTTCTTTAAAGCCCGAGATCTCAAACCATGGTATCTGATTTTTGGTCTTGCAACCGCTGGAGCTATATTGTCTAAAAGCATTCTTGGACTTTTCCCTCTGACTGTCTTCGGTATTTTTTTAATTTATAACCGTCAGTGGAAAGAAATCATCAACCCTTGGTTTTTATCAGGATGTTTTATTGCCCTGCTTTTAGGGTTTAGCTGGCACCTCGTTAACTGGTATCACTTCAGGCAGGATTTTTTAGAGGCTCACTTTGGATCACTGATTATGAACCGAAGTTTTGGCGGAACAAAAGATCCTCTTTATTTTCTAGGGTATGCAAAAGACTTTCTAAAGAACTACTGGCCCTGGCTACCCTTTGTGGTAGCCGGCCTGACACAATTCGGCAAACGTGGTTTCATAGATAAAGACAAATCGTCCTTATTACTTTTCCTATGGCCCATGCTCACCTTTTTGGTGATGAGCACTAGTCAAAATCAGACTCTTCGTTATTTATTTATGATTTTCCCGGCTCTCGCCATCGTCACCGCCAAAACTATTTCTGACTGGTTGGAGCCTCAAAAAAAAGATCGTGCTCTGGGCATAATGACTTTCGTCATTTTAGCAACTATTCTGTTCGTCAATGTAACTCCCTTTAAAGCTAAAGTAAGCCTCACGCAAAGCAGTAAAGAAGTAAGAGAACTAGCCGCGATTATAAACCTCAATACCTCAGCAAATCAGACAATCGGCAACTATAATCTAACCGCATCAAATCCTAAACTGGCAATGCTGTTTTATTCTAACCGTATTATTGATCATCCCCTCACTTCTAATGGCTCTATCCCCGCAAATCCAGACGAATTGATAGAAGCTATGACTTCGAACCCAGAAAAAACATGGTTGTCTTCCATCGTAGAACTTAGAAAGTTAACCTTTAAATTTCCGAATGAGATTTATCTTATTCAAGCCAATAGTAAGTATGCTTATTTCACCTCAATTAAAAACCGGAGCAACATCCATTACGATTTTTCGGAAGTGGCCACACCTCTGATCAAATAACTTGCTATTTATTCGACACAAGATATATCTTTTCTGTAAAGTTTGAAGGACCCGCTGCCAATAATTCCCCTTTCCATAAAAAATCTAGCAGCCTCTCTCTACCAACACGGCCTCTTAACCATGCAATATCCTCTGCTAAGACGTTGAATGATACGCCAGGAAAGTTCTTCTGCAAATCTTTTTCACGTATGACAAGCAAGACTTGTTCATTAGTTTCAATAAACTCCTTAGATTCGTTGGGCTGAGAAATACCAATCACCGTTTGCCCTGTCAACACACCCAACCTTGCCCTTTGATTTCCTAACCGGTATACCCATATTGGGGCTGAAATTCTATCTGACAAAATTTTCTCAGAAAACAACTTCATGGGGTAGCGATTTATATGGGGGAGTACTTCCCCGCTTAAAAATGAAAATGAAAAAACCAGTGAAAAAGAAATAACAAAAATTTGTTTTCCAAATTGTCGTTTTTTAATTAGCATGAAGATACTAATACCTGCCAAAAAAAATAATATCGGCAATATAAAAAATGACAACGGAATATGATATATCAAATCAAAAACATACAATGCTCTAGCTGTAGCTAGCGCAAATACTAAAAAAATTCCCCCAGTTATAACTAAAGAGATTTTATGACTCAGCCAATCAGCTCCGCTTTTCTCCATATCCGCAAAAATATTTGCAACCAGCATGGAAACGGCAGAGGAAGCCGGCAACATATAACGGCTGTGCTCTGTCCTAAAAAGGGTAAATAGAACCAAACAGACAAGAATCCATATATAACAAAATAAAACCGACTCATTACCTCTGGCAAACAACAATCTAACGTGAGTCTTTATGCTATTGAAAACCTGTGAAAAGTATTCTGAAACCCCTGAAACAGTGGCACGAGAATAATTGGCAATTCCTAATTGATTTAAAATCGCGACAACAAAAAAAAATATCCAAGGTAAGTGATAACGAAACAAAGCCCCAAAAAAATAAAGACTGTAGGGGGTATCATGAACTAATCTATTAGTGATCTCAGCTCCAATAATATGATCTTTAAATTCATTCCCATGAAGAAAAAGCATCGTTACAAACCAGGGTAAAATTACTATTAATAAAATTACAAGGCCTCGCCCAATACGCATTTGAGATAAAAACCTCTTTTTGCCACTTACCAGCAAAAAAGCTAGCACAACCATACCCGGAATAATAACTGCCGGGGGGCCCTTAGTCATAAACCCGAAAGCCATTGCAAGATAAAATAAATAGATATACTTCTTTTCTGCAAAATTACCTTGATATAAACGTATAAAGAAATAGAGCGCTAAGAGAATAAAAAAATTCATGACGATGTCGGTAGTAGCCCACCGGGAAATCTGAAAATGCATATAAGTGGCTGGCAAAATCAGGCTACTATATAAAGCTATACGCCCGTCAAATAACCGGTTAGATAAAACATAAAGCAATCCGATGGCAAGACTCCCAAATATTGCCGAGGTTAGTCGAGCTGAAATCAAACTTACGCCAAATATTTTGTATGAAACGGACATTAGCCAGTAGTAAAGGATAGGCTTGGCAAATCTTTTTTTATCTTGATAAATAGGGGTGAGATAGTCTCCAGACTCAACCATGTTACGAGTAGACTCGACATAATAATTTTCATCACTATGGTAAGGAGGAACCCCGTCAAGTTTATAGCTCAGGGCTACAAAACAAAAAGCTAACCAGAAAAAAATAAGTTGCCTTTCAGTTGCTTTACTGAAGAGATTGTATAGGGAGGTCAACATAAATTAGCGTGATATATAATAGAGAAAAAAATAAAAACACAAAATTGGCACACATAAATCTCTCGAAGTGATTAGACCATCTAAATTTTTTATGCTGAAAGAATTTTCAGCTCCGAGCCATCGTATTTCATCCTTTGAAACATCACGATAATTAAATAGAAGAAATAAAGCAACCATGATAATCTCGACTTACCTTCATAAACTGCACAATCAACCCTTCTAATAATTTACGAATGTGAAGATTTGCCTACTTTGTTTTGACATTTCCAATAACTCGTTAGGAAGAGCCGCCTTACTTGCTAATGCCCTCTCAAGTCATCATGATGTAAAAATTATTGGAACCTCAAAGAATGAGGGTATCTGGTATCCCATGCGTAATATTAAAGTTCCTATTCAAATATTTTCTTGGAGACGTTATCCCGCTTTTATTCTTACGATATTTAGAATGCTTCGAGAAATGGATGCTGACATTTATATTGCCTGTAAATTAAGACCCACTAGCTTTGGAATTGCTTTGCTAAAAAAATGGCTTTCAGGAAGTCCAGTCCTGCTGGATATCGATGACTGGGAAGCCGGATTTTATTATCATTCTACTTTTTGGGGACGTGTTGGTCGCTTCCTGAATTTCTCGAATCCCAATGGACTGCCTTATACTTGGCTCATGGAAAAACTTGTTGGTTTTGCCGATTCCATTATCGTCAGCAATAGGTTTTTGCAAGACCGTTTTACCGGGTGTATGATTCGTCATTGTCGAGACACAACAGTCTTAAACCCTAATAATTTTGATTCGCAAAAAGTTAAAATATCACTTGGTCTGGGGAGCAATCGTGTGATCATGTTTATGGGGACCCCTCGAGCTCATAAGGGTATTGATGACCTTATCCAAGCATTTGAGAGCTTAATTTCTTCAGACCTTCGACTCGTGTTTTTTGGAGGCGAATCATCCTTCTACTCAACCAGGAGTAAATCCTCTTTGATTCAAGAAAGAGTCGTCATATTCCCTAAGGTTCCCTTTGAAGAGCTTCCAAAATACCTTTCCGCTGCAGATATACTGGTTATACCTCAAAGAGATACTACGGATACTCAGGGGCAGAGCCCAGCAAAACTATTTGATGCTATGGCAATGGCGAAGCCTATAATCACCACCCGTGTTTCAGACATTCCTGAAGTGTTAGGAGAAAATGGCTACCTTGTCGAACCTGGAAACCCAGAAGAACTTGGCCGTACCATTCAGTATGTTTTAGACCACCCTGAAGAAGCCCGAAAAAGAGGTCTTCTAGCAAGAGAACGATGTATTGAGTTCTATGACATAAAAGTCATGAAAGGAAAATTAGAAGATTTGGTTTCAGGAGTAATAGGTTCCACCTGACAGCAGTTGACATTCCTCAATAAATTTTTACGTTAGCCTTAACCTACGATGATCGGGTTTCGAAACTATCTCGTTATAGTCTATAATAAAATCGAAGCATAAAAATACCTTACTAATTATAGTATTAATTTTTTGAATGGAGTATTGATTAATCTTGCAAAGTTTTCCGCGGGAAAAATTACCTAAAAATCCGAAGTTTCTAATTATCAAGTTACGTTCTATTGGGGACGTTGTTTATAATACCGCAGTTTATACACCTTTAAAGAGAAGCTTCCCCGATTGTCATTTAACAGTACTCGTGGAACATTTTTCCCTAGATATCATCCGCAATCATCCGGATATCGACCAAGTTCTATGCTTTAAAAAAAAGTCTTGGCTTGACCAGCTCGGTTTTTATTATCGACTTTTCGCAAATCAATATGATGTTGTGATTGATATGCATGAGGGCACACGAGGGGCAATCATGTGTTTTGTCACCCAGGCTCCGTACCGAGTTGGGCATAAATTAGCCAAGCGATCTTTCCTTTATAACGTTAAACTAGAATTTGGAGACCTAAACCCAAACCATCCAATTGATTATCAAGTTGCTCTTATAAAAAAAATGGGTGTCCAGTTTGATAGAGTTGCTCCTTCCGTGCATATTTCACAAACCGCAAAAGCTAAAGCAGACAAGCTCTTGCAGGAGCAGGGAATCAACCATCAAGAACCATTCTGCATTTTGCATCCCGGAGCTAAAAATTATGACCGATGGGAAGCTGAAAAATTTGCACAACTCGCTGACATTATTTATTCCCAGTACCATCTGAAAACTTTATTGACCTGTGGGCCAGGGCAAAAACACATGGTCGATGAAATCACGCCTAAAATAAAAAATGCGCCCTATGCGTTCATCAGCACAGACTTGGAGATACTTGGGGCCATAACCCAAAAAACACAGTTTGTAGTATGCCATGATGGAGGTTATATGCATTTTGCTGCCTCTCTTGGCATAGCGGTGGTAGGGATGTTTGGGTGGACGAACCCTAATATTTGGCGTCCTCCTGGAAATAACACAACTATTATTTCAAAAGAAATAGAATGTCGTCCCTGCAACCTGCAAACAAGAAAAGAAGAATGTTGGAACGGAAAACCTGAGTGCAAAACTCTCATCACAGTGGAAGATATACTTTTAGCCATTACTGAAGTTTACCCTGCAAACACTACGCGCTAGATTTTGCCAACAATTCTTTCACCTGTTCCCAAACTCTGTCTACAGTTATATTTTTAAAGTGGGACTCCCCTTGATTCTCCTCGTCAAAAGAAATCTGATCTTCTGGTTTAATGGTTATGACTCGGCATAAAGAATCGGGAATCTCATAAGGCCCCGTACTCTTAGGCGAATAGGCTCCGAAAAGCCCTAAAACCGGGGTTCTCACAGCAAACCCAATATGCATGGGCCCCGTGTCGGTGGTCACCATAAGTCTAGCCTGGGAGATGATACTGGCGCTCTCCATAAGGGACTGATTACAATCTGTCGACACACGAGGACTATTGAGTTGACTCAAAATAGCAAGACTCCTCTTATGATCATCTGGGCCACCCCCTCCCAACATTACATTCCAAGGTGTCTTCTTCAGGATTCGGCTAGCAAGCTCACTAAAGCGTTTTACCATCCACCGCTTTTTTTCTGCTGATGCACCCAAATTCAGATAAATATATTTTCTGGAAGTAAAACCTTGTACCTGCAAAATTTGTTTTGATCTATCTATAGTGGCCTGGTCAAAAAATATTTCCATCTGGCCTCCATCTGATTTAACACTAAAATTTTTCAACATAACCAATCTTCTCTCTATTCCATGAATAGCAGCATCCATTTCCATACAATGCGATTTGGGTATCCAGTCAAAATTTTGGTGACACCAGATTGCTGAGGAACGAAGCCAGGGTAAAACTCGTTTAAAGTTACGATTGGCGTGGAAAATTAAAATAACATCATAATATCTTCTAAACAATTTCACCCCAGAAAATGGTTGGAGGTACCATTGTTCTTGGTATTCAAAAATTTCATTCAAGTAGGGATTGTGTTCCAATAAAGACTTCCAAGTGCGATTCACAAGCAAATCAATTTTCACTTCTGGGAAGGATTTTTTTAATGCCCTAATTGCCGGAGTTCCCCAAAGGCTATCGCCCATACCCGTCACACTAACAATAAGTATTCTTTTCATAAATTTATAAGTTAAAAAAATTAAATTTTGTATTCTTGAGAGAAAACATATAAAGAACTTAAGAAAAATGCTCCCAATCGACATACATAATGTAACTATGCTAAGTTATAATTTAATTCCGTTCAATAGATAACCATTCTACCTTCGAGCTTCTTTTTTGAAAACACTACACATCCTACATTCCGAAGCAGCAACCGGTTGGGGTGGTCAGGAAATCAGAGTATTTCAAGAGTGTCAATTATTACTGGAACGTGGACACCGTGTTTCTCTGGTTTACCAGCCTGATAGTCCACTTGGCAATAAGTGTAATCAGTTTAGCCATCCCAATCTAAGCTACTTCCCCTTAGTTATGAAAAAGGCTTTCAGCTTGTCGGCTTTGTTTTCTCTGATAAAAATCGTCAAATGCTCTCGCCCCGATGTCCTTCACTCTCATAGCTCTATCGATAGTTGGTTGATTGCCATAACAGGAACATTTTTAGGTATTCCAATTATTAGGAGCCGACATGTCATGATACCGATGCGAAATCATTTTTTTAACCGATGGCTTTATACTAAAGCTCCTCAAAAAATACTGACAAGTGGCCAAGGTATTGCAAACATGGTGTCTAAGCAAGTAGGGGTTCCAATAGATAAAATTAAGTGTATCCCTGCTGGTGTTGATTTTAGAAGGTTTGATTTTCAAATTAGCGGAGAAAAAGTCCGGGAGGAGTTGGGGGTTAGCCCACATCAACCCTTAATAGGGAAAATTGCTATAATTCGCGGCTGGAAAGGTCATGATTATCTAATTGATTCTGTTCCACTGGTTCTGAAAAATTTTCCTGAGGCACGTTTTGTTATTGTCGGTTCCGGCCCAGGATATGAATCCATTTGTACAAGGATCAAAAATCATGGCATTGAAAAATCTGTTTTTATGCTGGGCCATCGTGAGGATATTCCAGAAATCATGGCGGCTCTGGATATTCATTGTGTTGCCTCTTTTGCGATAGAAGGTACAACTCAGGTAATTCCCCAGGCTTTTGCGATGAAGACTGCCGTTGTCTCGACTCGAATGATTTCCATTTTACCTCTTCTTGGGAATGGAGAACGAGGAGTTTTAGTAAAACTTAAAAACTCCCATGACATGGCAAGCGGAATCATGAAAATTTTGAATGACCGCGAGTCAGCTCAAGTTATGACCGAAAAAGCTTTCACTTTTTGCAAAACTGATTTAGGCATTGATAAAATGATGGAACAAACTATAGCCGTTTATGAAGAAGTCCTAAGTGATTTTCACCCCTAACCCTTTAGTTTCTAGGCCATGAAAATAGCTATTATTCGGCAAAAATTTGTTCTATATGGAGGTGCTGAGCAGTTTGTGCAAGGTTATATTCATCAGCTCGCAGAAGCGGGACATGATATTCATATTTTTGCTAATCAATGGTCTTCCTCTAACCACCCCAACATACATTTCCATCATGTTCCATCTTTTAAGGTTAACACGTTTATAAGAACCCTTTCATTTGCCTGGTTCGCAGCTAAGGCGGTAGACAAGAAATCATTCGATATTATTCAGAGTCATGAAAAAACTTGGAGGCAGAATGTATATCGGGTTGGTGATGGATGTCATAAGGAATGGCTGGAGCAAAGAAAACGTTTAATCCCAAAGCTAAAAGGTTTTTTTCTATCTTACAACCCTTTTCATCAGTTGATTCTCAAGCTTGAAAAAAACCTGTTCGAATCAGGCCGGTGTAAAAAGTTTATCGCCATCTCTCAAATGGTCAAAACCAACATCCTTAAGCATTACCATTGTCCGCAGGAAAATATTTCTGTCGTCTATAATGGGGTCGACCTGACTCGCTTTCATCCTGACAATAGAGGTAAGTTTAGAGCAATCATTAGAAAAGAGCTGGGGATCCCAGAAAACTCTATTCTTATTTTATTCGTAGGTTCCGGGTTCGAAAGAAAAGGATTAAAAGCTTTACTTCTTGCAACTCAGCATTTTCACCCAAAAGATTGGAGGCTGTTAATAGTGGGTAAAGGTAAATGGAGTAAATACTTTGAATTTGCCCCCCTAAACCTTAGAAGCCGAATTTTGTATAAGGAACCAATCCTGGATATTGAAAACTATTATTCTGCGGCTGATATTTTCGCCCTACCTTCCATTTATGAACCATTTGGAAATGCCAATCTGGAAGCGCTGGCTTCAGGGCTTCCAGTTATCACCACTCGCCATTGTGGTTCGGCCGATATTATCGAGCATGGACAAGATGGCCTCATTGTGGAAACACCTGAATCCTCTCAAGAAATTGCGGATAATATCAACCTGCTTTTTGACCCTGGCTTACGCAATTACATGGGCCAAAATGGTCGAACCCTTGCTGAAAATTTTTCAGTGAAAAAAAATACCTTTGAAATGCTAAAAACTTACCAGGAGATCATTGCTAATCAAGAAAAACAAACCTTCTAGCTCAACTTTATATTCTTGGCGTCTTAATGATCAATCTTTTTTTTAACTGCAGTTAACTACCTTCCTCATATCTCTAGGGATCTTCTATTCAACGCTCAAGGTTTTCATAGTCTTCCCGCTCCCCAAAACCATCTCTAATAATTCATATTATATGCTAGGAGTCGCACATAGGTTGCTGCTTGAAGGTAGAGACCTCAACCTTTCTGAATAGGATAGGCATGTAAACAACATGCAAGCAAAAACTTCTGCATCACTAATGGAAATAACGATCCTAAAAGATTTTTAAAATGGCCAGTAATTAACAACAGGTTGTTTCTATAACGGAGAAACAAATCATAAGTCTAACAAAGGTTTAACTCAATTTTATATTTTTGCATGTGTGCCATCACAAAAAGGAAGTTTCCCTGAACGCCCACAGTCACAAACAACATATCGCCGAGCTTCTTCAATGGTAAATTCCTTGGGGGACTTACCTGTATTTTTCGTGCTATGAGAACCATCACAATAAGGTTTTGTCGTTGATTCTCCACAGGTACAGAAAAACTTTTTACCTGGGGTCTCATCTGTAAAAATAGGACTATTTTCGTAAGCCATTAATGATCCTTTTATTTAGGTTTTAAAAAGAGTACCGTTGCAAATTTGCCAGAATTTGTCAATCAGTGTTCAAATAAAATTATTCAAGACGTTAGATCCAGCCACGAATAAGTTTCCAGTAAATATTAAGCAACGGACTCAATATATAGTCTATCAACGGATTCTTCATTCCACTTACAAAAATTTCTCCCTGATATAATCGGGATATCTCTTTATCATTAACTTTTCGGGAAAATTTTATTTGCCGGCGTTTTCTTGCTATCTGTGGAAATTGCCCAAGAATTTCAAAATAGGTTTTTAGTTTGAGCCGAAACCATCCATGAGTTAAAGCATGAATGTTCTGAGCTAGCTCTATAGCAATAAGAGCCGGGAAAATAAGTATTAGAGTTTTATACTCTAAATTTTTTAAGAGAATATGTAGCCGGTTTTTTTCAGACCAATAAAACTTTTGCACACCTTTATTAAAATTATAATGGTGATGACAAACTGACTTCGGGGTTACCATCAATTTCCATCCCCCCAATCTCATTCGCCATGACAGATCATGGTCTTCATGATAAAGAAACAAGTCCTCATCAAACCCACCTACCTGTTCATACACTTCCCTGGTGAACATGAATATCCCACCACAAGCAGTCTCTGTTAATGACAAATTATCTCTATCTATTTGCCCGACAAGATTCGGACAGGCTATTCCAGTATAATTAATCAAAACACCGAAGGAGTTGATAGTTGATGGGTTACTTGGAGAAGAATGGCGATCGTTAGAGTGGTAAAGAATTTTTGGAATCGCAGCCCCAATGTGAGGGTCGGAATCTAGCAATATTACCAGCTCTTTTACGCAATCAGTTGTCAACTCTAAATCATTATTTAAAAACAGGAAATAATCGGCTTTGGCTTTTTGTAAAACTCGGTTAATCGCTGTACCAAAACCCAGATTTTCACCATTTTCTAGCAAGTGAACAGATGGGAACCTCTCTGTAACCATAGTTTGAGAACCATCTTCAGACCCATTATCACTTACCCAGATTTCCAAGTTTGCATAATTCTGTTTTAATAGAGATTGCAGGCAATCAGACAGAACATCTTTGCCATTCCAGTTTACAATAATTGCAGAAACTTTTTTCATCGAGAGTTTTAAAATTTACTTTTGCGAAAGCCGCCTGCCCCAAGGATTTAGCTTCCCTCCATTAACATGCAAATCCATATCACTTCCTAACTAAAATCGACTAAAGAATCGACTGAGTTCAGGACATCTGAATCACCTAGCCTGTTTCAGCCAAAGATTCTTTAAACAGATTTTCGAGTCTTAAGGTATTCGTATCCCAAGAGAATTCTCCAATCTTTTGAAGTCCACTTTCAGCGAGCTTAGCTCTTAGTGCTTCATCATTCAATATCCGAGCAATATTATTAGCTAGCTGCTCTGGTTGTTTAGGAGGCGAAACCAAAGCCGTATCCCCATCTGCAGCATAATCCCAACTCCCACCTGTATCGGTTGTTACTAAAGCTGCGCCACATGCCATAGCTTCCATGGACGGCATCCCTAATCCTTCATACCAGCTTGGACATAAGTAAACTCCACAAGAAGCATAGAGGCGCCGTAATGTATTTCCTGTTGGACGATAATGGTATTCGAAATTGAAACCAGCAGTCTCAAATAGCGAGGAAGGGTCTATAAGTTTTTCTCCGAAGACTACAGGCTCGATTTCATAATTTCTCGATCGCAGTATTTTTACAGCTTCAATGGCATCTCTGAAACCCTTCCAGTCATAATCATGATGTAATATACATACTCTGTAAGATTTATCCTGACTGGGTTCTTCAAAATAAAACAAATTCTTGTTAACAGGGGTAACCAAAACTTCTGCTTCCTGATTATATTGCTGTCGCAGAATTTCCTTTAACCATGAGGATATTACTAGTTTTTTGAAGGGCATATAATATGTCTTTTGTGCCCCCGTTTTTTCACGAGCCCAAAGGCTTTCATGATGCTGAATAAAATAAAACTTTTTTTCTTTTCTATTCCGAAACTGGTTTATGAAATCGGCTGTTTGCCATGCTGTAGCCACCAGAATATCAGAATCAGGAATAAGGCTTGCATCATTATATGAAAGAAGATTAATCGGAACTTTGTTCTCTAACCAATCAATTGCGTCTGGAGGTAGCTTTGT
>Ga0315321_10002557_pt1 | contig 14090 bp, 11 predicted proteins | sample M180m21515metaG_FD_203464 | JGI IMG/M metagenome (GOLD analysis project Ga0315321, IMG submission 203464) | Ammonia-oxidizing marine archaeal communities from Monterey Bay, California, United States - M1 80m 21515 | ecosystem: Environmental > Aquatic > Marine > Intertidal zone | place: USA... | reverse complement strand
GAGCCGTCAATTCATCCGCCAGCCATTGCATCTCGGGACGGTAAGTTTCCGATTCCTCGCTCACCACAATGAGCATGTTCGCGTTCTTGCCTCCGAAACTGGATGCGGCATGAGCGAGGGCTTCGCCAAAGTCATCGACCATTGATGGAGCGTCTTCACCCAAGTAGGCTGATCCAAGCTGAGCGGTCAGACCGATTCCTCCGGGGACGGCATCCCATTCGGTCAGGGCCATACCTCCGGAAACAGGCAACAGATCGGGTCTCAGGACGGCTGGCAAAAGATCGCGTACGGCAAGGCTGCCGGCATGTTCGATTAGCCAATCCGGTTTGCCCGCGTCGTAGTATTCAGCGACCCAAGGGACGAGGAGTTCCTCGTTGCGGAGAATTTTTTCATTCCCCTTGGACTTCAAATAAAGACGTTCGATTGCCCGGTAAAAGGAAACCGCGGCGGGGGCGAGCGAGGAAAGCATTTCACGGCTCTCGGGGAGGAGCGACCAAGCCTCGGGCGACCATCTCCAGGTCTTTCCTGCAAAGAGCGGATTATCCCGCAAACCGGTCCATTTTTGCTCGGAGAGGCTCACCACCTCAGTCGTCGTCTACCTGAATGTCCTTGTTGCGTTGCCTTGGACATCCAGCCCGCAACCATCCGTTGACAAAAGGATCGAGCTCACCGTCCATAACGGCTTGCACGCCCGAGGTCTCCACGCCGGTGCGCAAATCCTTGACCATTTGGTAAGGCTGAAAGACGTAACTGCGGATTTGGTTACCCCACCCCATTTCGCCCTTCTCGCCGTAAAACTTTTCCATCTCGGCCCGTTTCTCGTCCTGTTGCTTCTCATAGAGCCTGGACTTCAGAACGCGCATGGCGGTTTGCTTGTTCTTGAGTTGGGAACGTTCGTTCTGACACTGCACGGCTATGTTGGTGGGCAAGTGAGTCAGGCGAACGGCCGAATCCGTCTTGTTGACGTGCTGCCCTCCCTTGCCGCTGGAGCGGTAGGTATCTATGCGCAAGTCGTCATCGGGAATATCCATGTCGACGTCGTCGTCTTCCATCTCGGCAATCACGTCTACGGAACAAAAGGAGGTATGTCTGCGCTTGTTCGAATCGAACGGGCTTATGCGCACAAGCCGGTGCACTCCACGCTCGGCCTTGGCATACCCGTAGGCATTCAATCCTTCCATCCGGATCGAGCATCGGCTGATCCCCGCTTCTTCTCCCGGTTGAAGGTCCTGAACCTCGACGTCAAAACCGCGTCTTTCGGCCCAACGGACGTACATTCTCATGAGCATATCCGCCCAGTCGCATGATTCCGTGCCTCCTGCCCCGGCGTGAATGCTTAGCAAGGCGGGGCGGGCATCGAATGGTTCGCTCAGGAAGCTGGCAACCTCAAGGTCATCCGCCTTGGACAAAACTGATTCAAGAGTATCGACGAATTCCTTGGCCATCTCTTCGTCGTCCTCGTCTTCATCGCACAATTCGCACAAGGCTTCGAGATCCTCGACCTCGCTCCGGAACTCCTCGACCTTGGTGACCGTTTGCTTGAGACGATTGTTCTCGGAGCCTACTTTGCGGGCCGTATCCTGATCATCCCAAAAGGAGGGAGCGGACATCGCCTCCTCAAGCTCGGCGATTTTCTTTTTCTTTTCATCGCATTCGAGAAACTTCCACAAATGGTTCGTCCGCTTGATCAGCGCCTGCATCCTTGTTTTGTCCTCGGGTAATATCATTTGAAATCAGACGCTAAAATCGTGACCCTCCGGTAAATCGACGTGCAAACCGCACTCCCGGCCATGCCCCCCGTGCCTGGATTCTTCCTTGGAGGCAGATTCACTTGTCTTGGCCGTGCTGTGATGATCTCCGATTGAATCATACCCCATGCCTTCCAATGGATGATAGGGCAATCCATTATCCGGGAGGTATTTGTAGGTCTTTTTGTCACCCCAGTCCAAGATTGGATAAATTTTAAATACATCACCTTGCATCTCGACAAAGGGCCGGTTCTTCCGGTCCTCGGATTGAGACCGGCGCAGACCGGCAAGCCAGGCCGTTGCCTTCAGTTCACGCAGAGCCCGGTCCATGGGTTCCTTCTTATTGAGGAAATTGTACTTCGCCATTCCATCCTTCCCCTGTTCCCAAAGTTTCCCATAGCATGCTTCCTGATATGCAGGCGAGCTCATGGCCGAATAGACCTTCTCCTTGAAGCCAAGTTTTTGGGCGAGTGCCTGAGCGTACTCATAGGTCTCCGGAAACAAATACCCCGTATCAACAAAGACCACCGGGATCTGATCGCTTACCTTGAGAACCAAGTCAAGCATGACCGAACTTTGAAGACCAAAGCTCGTCGTAACGACCAGACCGTCCCCGAAGCGTTCGTAAGCCCAGGCAATTCTTTCGATCGCCGTTAGGGTTTCCAACTCTGCATTTTCCGCAGTCAGGTCTTCGTTATTCGCTTTCACTTTTTGGGAGACAAAGATCAATCATGGCAAAATTGCGCCATTTAGTAAAGAGCAGGCTCAGAAATGTATTGGCTCTTCCAAGGAACGTTCATATTGCTTGTTTCGTGGAAGATATCGACAAGCTACTTGAACGAAGACCGGAACTGGCATCCTGCAGAAAGGACATCATCCTCGCCTGCGAAGCCATTCTGAACTGTTTCCGATCGGGCAACCAAGTCCTTCTGTGCGGAAACGGAGGGAGCGCCGCGGATTGCGAACACATCGCAGGGGAACTGGTCAAGAGATTCTCACGCCCTCGGCCCCTCGCCCCCGAACTGGCCGAAAAACTCGGACCGGATCTGGCCAAAAACTTGCATGGCGCCCTACCCGCCCTATCCCTTCCTTCGATGGTCGGGTTCACCACTGCATTCGTAAATGACGACGAACCCGAATACGCCTTCGCTCAGCAGGTAGTCGCATTCGGAAAACCCGGAGACGTCCTGTTAGGCATAAGCACCTCGGGAAACTCGAAAAACGTTCTGCACGCCGCCAAGGCGGCTCAGGCACTCGGATTGACCTCCATCGGACTGACGGGAGAAAGCGGCGGACAATTGGCTTCTTCCTGCGAAATCATGATTCAGGTTCCCGCCAACGAAGTTCCACGGGTACAGGAGCTCCATTTGCCCGTTTACCACACGCTTTGCCAAGTAGTGGAAGACACCCTCTTCCCCTAATCATGGACTCTCCTAAGGACTTGCGGGAAAAACTGCCCGCGAACCTTGCGTCCTTGGCCGTCGAACTGGCCACTTCGATCTCAAGCCAAGGCGGGCAACTTCTGCTCGTTGGCGGCAGCGTCCGGGACTTGCTCTTCGGGGAAAGCCCGAGTGAACTGGACCTTGAGCTCCGTGGGTTGGATCCCCATCAAATCACTTCGATTCTCGCCCCTAAGTTCCGGGCGGAAGAAGTGGGCAAATCATTCGGCGTGCTTAAAATAAAAGGCCTGCCCGTCGAAATATCTCTGCCCCGCACGGAAAAAAAGACGGGAACCGGACACAAAGGCTTCACCGTAGAGATCGATCCGCATCTTCCGTTCGAACAGGCATCCGAACGAAGGGACTTCACCATGAACGCGCTCGCACTCGATCCGCTCAGCGGAGAATTGCTTGATCCGCACAAGGGCCGCGATGACATCCAAGAGCGAATCCTCCGACATGTTGGTCCGGCTTTTTCCGAAGACCCGCTTCGCGTTCTGAGGGGAATGCAATTTGTCGCCCGCTTCAACCTACAGGCTTCTGAAGAAACGATTAACTTGTGCCGATCCGTTCCGATCGAGCAACTCCCTCCCGAGCGCTTGTTCGGGGAATGGAAAAAACTTATCCTGAAAGGAAAGACGCCTTCCCTAGGTCTCCAATTCCTAAAGGAAGTCAACTGGTTAAGGCATTTCCCCGAAATCGAAAGCTTGGTCGGTTGCGAGCAGGACCCCGAATGGCATCCCGAAGGAGACGTTTGGGTACACACGCTGCACTGCATGGATGCCTTTGCCCGGGAACGCATTGGGGACGAGTGGGAGGATCTCGTGGTCGGACTGGCCGTCCTCTGTCATGACCTGGGAAAACCTCTCACCTCATACAAATCGGAGGATGGGCGCATCCGTTCACCCAAGCACGAACCGAGGGGTGAAGAACCGACCCTCTCTTTTCTCGCCCGTCTTACCAACCAGGTCGATTTGGCCGAGCAAATCGTTCCCCTAGTGAGAAGACACCTCGCTCCTCGCGTCCTCTACAAGGACAAGGCAAGCGACGGAGCTATCCGGAGGCTCGCCCGCCAAGTCAAGCGGATCGACAGGCTAGTCCGGGTCGCCCAAGCCGATTTGGAAGGCCGCCCCCCACGACGGGACGATTTCCCCGAAGGCCCATGGCTTCTCAAGCGTGCGGAAGAACTGAAGGTCAAGGATTCCGAACCAAAGCCGATCGTATTGGGAAGACATCTTGTTGATCGCGGATTGGAACCCGGACCGGAGTTCGGCCCGGTGCTGGAGGAATGCTTCGAGGCTCAACTGGATGGAACGTTTTCAGACGAGACAGGCGGGTGTTCCTTCCTCGAAAACCTGCTACGAAAAAGCAACTGACAGCCTCAGCCCCAAGTCCTTATTGATTGCGGATAATCCGCTGTTGGGAAGCCTCGCTCAATCCGCTCTGAGGTAACCACTCCCGAACGTCCTTGGGATTCTTTTTGTAGAGTTTTTTGGCGATGTGAACGGTTACTTTTTCACGCCCCAAGGTATCCTTCATCAAGAGAGCCTGTTCAATTGCGGAATAAGGGTCCTCGTCCGCCATCCTCATTGCGTAGGCAGCGCGAACCCCATCGTGCCGCCCGTCCGTAGAGCTTTCCTTGATCCATTGAGCATTTTGAGCTAGCTCTTCCCTGGATAAGTTTCCCACAATACTCGCTGAAGTTGGGTTCCATAGCTTGGGGTCGAGTGTTTGGGCCCATTCCAAAGCGGCCGCCGAATCCTTCCGTGCCCAGGCTCCTCCCAGTTTCTTGGTCAACTCCTTGTCGTAGACCCTGGTTCCCTTCAGGCTACTGACCCATTTGGCCGCGGCCGCCGGATCTCTCTCCACCCAAGTCGACGCAACTTGTCCAACAACTTCACCGTTTATGCTCTTGTTGCCTAGGTTGGACTCAAGCCAACTCGCGGCCAACCCAGGATCTCGGCCAGCGATCTTTTTTGCCGTCTCACGGAACATCCAAGGCTGGATGTTCTTGTCAGTCGGATTGCGACTGATCCACTCAGCCAAGGAGCTCGAGCTACGGGAAATGGAGCGGCCGACCACCGCATTATAGGCGGCTTGGGTAAAGCCATCCTTTCGGTCGAGTTGCCCGAGCCATGCCAAGGCTCCCTGTGTGCCACGCTGTTCCAATACAGATTCCCCAATCACGTCGGTCATTCGCCCTCTCAAGTGCTTATCCTCGATTGTGGAAACGAATTGATGCGCGCCATCAAGATCGATCCGGCCCCATCCTCGGACCAAGCCATGATAGAGACCATGATCCACCTTCTCCCGGGATGTGACGAAATCGAAAGCAGCCTGAGGATCGGAAGCCGTCCAACCGGACATCGCCCAAGTTTGCCCACCTTCGACCTTATGGGCACTGGGGTTTTCCATGATGTAGGCAAGAGCGGAGGCACCGTCCACCTTGGCCCAAGCGTGCAGGAACAAGCGGTAGTTGTTGTCAGTGTGGTAAGAGGATGGCGCATTCTCAAAGACGTTGAGAGCATCAAGCGCATTCTCCGGAGTGAGACGGGATAGCATCTCGGCTATCACTGCATTCCGACCGACCAAGTCGCTGCTTACCAAGGCGGGCCCTAAAATTTCGCGGATCCGTTCACCCGTAAGCGGTTCCTTGCCCTCGGCATCAGGCTCGATGTTCTGAAAATCCAACTGAATCGAACCACTTTCCTGATAGATGGATGACTCTCTTATTATATCCCCGGGAATGGACAAAAGCTCACGCTCCCTTTCCAATCTTTTGCGTTCTTCGGATTCCTCCAAAACCTGCTCGAAGAGCAACTCCTGATATTCGGGAGGCATGGGATCACGTGAAACGAACCCAAAATAAAAGGCGCCCCCCAAGGTAACGAGCCAAAACGAACCCAATATCAAACTCCTACTCACGCTTCATCAACATAAGTGATCAAGAAAAACGGGACAAGATTCAAAAGCGTCCCGATTGGTAATTTTAAAAACGAGCTTAATCTTCAAGAAAGAACCAATTTTTTCAGGGTTCGTTGATCAATCTTGAGTCGTCTGGCCGCTTCCCGGTAGCTTCCTGCGTTCTCAAATGCCTTCCGTGCATACGTTGCGCTCCATTCGGCCAAACTCATTTCCGTATTTTCCAGTACTCTGTCGATGGCATTCGAGTCTTCCTTTCGGGAAACGGGCAGGTATTCGTTGCGCACGATGACGTTTCGAACCGCCTGCTCGAGTTCGCGGAAGTTCCCCGGCCAATGGTAGTCATGAGGAACTTGCCGACTTAAGGCCTTAACAACCCGCGAGGCCAGTTCGCTCGCACCCTCTGAACCAAAAAGCTTACGGCAGATATAATGGACCGATCCGATGATTTCATCCGGACTCGATGCCAAAATTTCATGCAAAGCCACTGTGTTGACCTGATCTCCGCACAATCGGTAAAAAAAGTCCTCTCTGATTCGCCCTGCCCTCATCTCCGCACCCAAATCACGATGCGTAGCGGCAATAATCTTCCCTTCGTAAAAGGACCGCTCACCACTTCCGATTGCCTGAAATTCACCTGATTGAAGCAAGCGTAGAAGCTTGACCTGGATCGATTCCGGCACTTCTCCGATCTCATCGAGGAAAACCGTCCCATGCATCCCCGCAGTCTCGAAAATTCCCGCGTGATCACGAATCGCGCCCGTAAACGAACCCTTACGGTGACCGAATAGTTCGGACTCGATCAAGGTTTCTGACAAGGCGGACAAGTTGACCGGGCGGAAGCTGTCCCTTGGCTGGGACGCAAATTGGCCGGTCCCGGAATCATAGGGAATGAAACGCGACAACCCGATTGCCCGGGCCACGACTTCCTTTCCCGATCCGGAAGGGCCGAGCACGAGAGTGGGAAACCGACCGACCGATTCATACATCCATTGCTGATAGCTGAGCATATCCTGAGTGAAAACGCTCTCCCATACCCTCATCCGCAAAGCCCGGATCGGATCGCTCCAACCAACGATCTCCTCAAAAAGATATAGAAAGGCCCTCCTCAATTGATAAAAGCACGAAAACAGATGGGCGGGATTTCCCCACATTGGATTACTCACACTACGGACCAAGACGTCCCGTTTCTCGATACCCTGCTCAATCCTCCGGAAAATCTTCCGGTTGCGGACGGAATCTCCCTCCGAACCGGCAATCAAGTGGTCCAGGTCATCGACAATCTCATGGTACAACGAAAAGTAGGTCAAGGATGCCATGCGGTCAGCCCGCACGGACGCAAACTCCTTTGCCATCCCGTCCAGCAATGCCTTCTCCCCTACCCATACCCAGTGCAGAACCTGATTGAATTCCTTGGTAAACACCGGGTTCACATTGATAGGCGAGTCCACCCACCCCATTTTGGCCAGTATCCTTTCCTCAACCTGATCCCTCTCCTTTCCAAACGGATTGACAAAGGCCAAGGCATGAATCTCAGTCAGCAAAAACTCCAAATCATCCTTATTCATATTACATTTACTGTAATACCATAACACACATATTGATATGCTCAACTAAATTAAAGAGCCACCAAAACCCCTCTATAAACACGTATAATACTCTAGGGTAGCACCTTACGAAATGCACCGAAAAGGTGGCGCAAGAAATGATAAATAGTAAAAAGGAATAGCTCGAACAAAACGCCAAAATCCAAAAAACAATGAGAAAAACATTCATTCGCCTTAGCCTTATCGCCATCATCTCCTTGGCATCCATCGGATGCCAGTCCAATTCGATCCAGACAACTTCGGGAATGGAATACCTGAACAAGTACGAGAAGCCCGACCGAGCGGAAGGAAAGGCCGACAACATTGACGAGGAAGTCAGGGAAATTGCAAACGTCGAGCCCACGCTACGATTTCCTGCCCGCATCGGACTGGCCAAGCTTTATAACGGTAGAATAACGAACCTGACCGCTGAAGAAGTCGAGGGATGGGATAAGGCCAAGGAAGAAATGGGGGCTGGGTTCGGTGAGTTCGTGCCCGTGAGCTCCATGATCGCCGAACTGGTCTACACGGCTCCGGAACGGAAAAAAGGCCAACACTCCGTAAAACCTTCGGAGATTTTCCGGAAGGTTCGGCTCGGAGCCGCCCGCCAGCACATCGACTACGTTCTCATCTACGAAGTCTTTTCCGAAACCAAGACGACCAAGCTCGCATCCTCCGTAGCGAACTGGACCATCATAGGAGGCTATTTCATTCCGTCCCGCAAGATTGAGACAACCGGTCATGCCAACGCTCTGCTCCTCGACGTACGGAGCGGTTATCCCTATGGCACCGCGAGTTCCTCACTGTCGGCGGATCAACTGTCCGCATGGCTACTGGACGATGACAAGGAAAGAAACCTCAAGGACAAGAATCAGCTCGCAACCGCTCTCAAGCTCATCCCCGAAGCCCGAAAGATGATGGAAAAACTCATGCAGAACTTGAACAAGGTCTGAGATAAGTACAAGCAACCATATGACACCTAAAGCCATGAACCTCCTTATCAAAACCTTTCTAGCCCTCCCGTTGCTAGGTCTCTTTGCCTTTTGCATCTTTGGCTTCCTCGCTACATTCGAACCACTTGATCCAGTCACTCAAATGACCTGGCGAGCCATATACGCAATAGCGGGACTTGGCACCATGTCCGCCATCCTTTTCATGCTTAAGCCTGAAAAGAAGATTTGGAAGAAGACAAAACGGCAAATGCAATAAACAATAAATTGAACTCGACCTCACGAAGAAGGCTTCGCAAAATTAAACTAGCCTGCAACTTCAAACAAACATCACCTTCCCATGCTAAGATTCAGCATTTCCCTCCTTCTCTTTCTCCCCCTATTCGTTCAAGCCGAGACTTTCCTCTCCCTTCGGGTGGAGGACCTGACCTTCGACAAAGGGATGAATTTACCTGACAGCTTCAACGCCCGTCGCAGCTATTCGAGTGAGTTGCGAAAATGGGTCACCCCAGCCTTACCTTACCTTCGCACGGAAGATGCCGAGGAACCCTTTCTTTACCTCGCCCGGGAACGAAACAACCCGAATCGTCTTCCAACAAGCGCCCTTCGCATCTGCCTGCGCAACCCCAAGAATACGGTAAATGGTTCACTCTTCGTTCAGGATGGAGACAAGGGATTGAAAGGTTATCCATTTACCTTCAACGCGAAGAAAGCAAAGAAACTGGCAGGCGACCGAAAAGGCGAAATCAATTACCTCAACAACAAGAAAGCTTATTACGACAGGTTGCAAGAACTTCGGGTACCCGGAACCGCTTGGTTCCGTCATCAGGCGAATCAAGCCTCGATAAGACTGAAGGAACTGCAACCCGAGAAGAAGCATCTGCACGAAAACAACAGAGCCAATCGTTTTATCCGTCCAGCCCGCAAGGTCGGTCTGGAAAACACCCTCGATCTTTTTTCAGGTGGCCGGGCCATCAGCGAGAACCTCCAACTCGATCGCGAGTTGCGCCTCTCCGCCGACGAGCAAAACCGCACCATCCCCCTTTCCGATATCAAGGGAATCACCATTGAAGAAATGCCATGGAAGGAATTGATCGGAGATGCCAAACCCAAGCTAGACCCTCTCGCAAAAGTTCTCCCCCACGACCAACACGCCCTCTTTTTCCCCACTTTCCAGGCAATGATTGAAGTTATGGATGAGGCTACCGCACAGGGCACCCCCCTGTTACGCCTTAGCGAAGGACGTTCCGAGAGCGCCCGTTCCCGCGAGAAATACCGTGAGCAACTTTGCTTACCCGACAGCGAGCTCAGCCGGATTCTCGGACCCAAGCTCATAGCCTCCGTGGCGATGACCGGGAGCGATCCCTTCCTGCGCACCGGGACCTCACTGACCGTGCTTTTCGAAGCAAAGCAAACCGAAGCCCTGTTGGCCGCGCTCGCCCTGCGCCGGCTCGAATCATCCCAGTCGAATCAAAACGCCAAAGCGGTCAAGGGAACCATCTCCGGAACCAACTACGTCGGGTTGGTTGCCCCCGGAGACGTCATCAAGTCTTACTCCGCAAAGGTCAGCAAAAACGTGGTGGCAGTCAGCAACTCACTCGAGCAGTTGCGCCGCATCATTCAAGTTTCCGCAGGTAAGAAAACAAGCCTGTCCTCACTCGAAGAATACCATTATTTCCGTCAGCGCTACCTTCGCCCACCCGCTCAGCGCGAACACGCATTCGCCCTCATCTCGGACGCGACCATTCGTCGGTGGTGCGGACCGGAGTGGCGGATCGGAGCATCCCGACGAACCCGGGCGGCTTCTGCACTAGCCGAACTGCAAGCCCGCAACGAATCAGGCACTCCCCTCGAGGCCAAAGATTTCCCCGAACTTGGAAAAGTACAGCTCATCAACGGGCGGGTTCACAGTCAGCGATACGGAAACCTTGCCTTTCTGCGCTCGGTCGAGGAACTCGGGATCAACAAGATCACCCCCGAGGAGAAGCGCGCTTACGTCTTCTTCCGTGACCGCTACCAGAGCAACTGGTCTCAATATTTCGATCCCATTGCGGCGCGTCTTTCGATGAAGGACGGCAAGATCTCGGGCGACCTCACCATCCTTCCCCTCATCGGAGGTTCGGACTACCGCCGAATGATCAGCACGGTGGGCGAGGTTAAGCTCAAGAACTCATCGGGTGACCCGCACCCAGAAGCCCTCCTGCACTGGATTACCGCCTTGGACATGGACTCGCCCGAATTGAAACAGGCGAGTAACTTCGCCGCCATCATGGCTCCCTCGCTCGGAACTGGCGCTTTTAGCTGGATCGGCGAATCCTATTCCATCTATCTCGACCGCTCGCCCTTCTTCAACGAACTGGGCAAGGCCTTTGCAAAAGGAGGCGAAGACGCAGCCGAGGACTTCATGGAGAAAAACTGGGGGCGCATTCCCGTCGCCCTCAACGTCGAGGTGCGCAACCCCTTCAAACTGACCGCCTTCCTCGCAGGCTTCCGCGCTTGGCTCGAGCAGACCGCTCCGGGGATGACCGTTTGGTCGAATCATTCCCACAAGAAACAAGGCTACGTAAAGATCGCTCCCGGAAAAAATCTCCAGGAAGACCTGATGGAAGACGGTGCGGCCCCCATCGCCCTGTATTACGTTCCCTCGTCAAAAGTACTCACCGTCAGCCTGAGCGAGGACATGGTCAAGCGAGCAATTGACCGAAGCCTCCTTCGCCGGACGGATGACACCGCCCTGCCAGCAGCCACTTGGTCAGGACAAAGTTCCGCCTTTTTTGCCAAGAACCCGCTCATCGATTTGGCAGACGGAATTCTCCAAAGGGAAAGCCTCAGGCGCTTCCAGGAAAAATCATGGAGCAACCTGCATGCCCTCAACGAGTGGCGCATTCAACTAGGCAAGAAAAACGCCCCCGCCTATCACATGGAGGTTTGGCAAACCGAACTGCAGTGCCCGGGAGGAGGAAAGTATTCCTGGAACGAAACCTTTCAAACTTACGAGTCCAGTGTCTTCGGACACCCGGGCAAGCCAAGCATGCCCAAAAAAGGGATCGGACTGCTCGGAGCCTTTGGAGCGGTTGACTTCGGAATCACCTTCGAAAATGACGGTCTGCGAGCCCAAGGGACCATATCCCGAAAAGGTCCTGCCACCAAGCCTCCCGCTCAGGACTGAACGACTGGCATCACTTCGCGTGAACCGCCCTACCCTTTCTTTTGCTTATCTTGGAGCAATTCTCGTTTGGCCTGCGCCGGCATACTGGTTGAGTCATACTCGGATGGACCAACCTGACGAATCGATCTTCCTCTTCGCCGCCTTACCCTCCCTCATTCTCGCCCCCCTTTCCCTGATTGAATTCGTTAGCGAAAACTTTGTCTTTCTTTCCTCCGCCCTAGCCATAACCGGATGGGTCCTTCCCTTGATCCTATTCCTCCGGAGGCGGAGAGAACGCTCCGCTCAATTTCTATTCCTGGCAATCACTTCCGGCGTTTCGCTTGGTCAATCCTTACTCGGAATGGCAATCATCGCAGGCAAGGACGTCTAATAAACAAAGGACTAAATGAACAAACAAATACCTTTGCTTATGAATAAATATCTGACCATCGCAAAAGCCCTAAGCATACTTGGCTTGCGAGGTGGTTCAACGAGTCGACCGCGAGGGACTACGAAGCCCTCCTGAGGGAAGAATTGGATCGCTTGTCAGGCAATGCCAAGCTCAGTCAACCATGAGCCCAATAACTCGAGAGGCAAACCGATGACATTGGAACGGGAACCCGCAAATCCATCGATAATCAGATCGGGTCGGGTCTGGATTGCATACCCGCCCGCCTTGTCGAGAGGATCGACCTCCGAGAAATAAGCCTTGATGACCGAATCGTCAAAAGCCTGAAAGGTAACCTGACTTGTATCCACTTTCGTTTCCTCATACTCGCCGGAGAGCAACGACAGGCAAAGTCCTGTGCTTACCGAATGGGTGCGGCCAGCAAGACCTCGAAGCATGTCCTCAGCTTCCTCCATATCCTTGGGTTTCCCCAGAACTCGGTCATCCACCCAGACTAGCGTGTCGGCGCCCAAAACCCAATGATCGGGATATTGTCGGGCAACGTCCGCTCCCTTGAGCCGGGCGTTTTCCTGAACTAACGCAAGCGGACCATCCGGATGGCAGGAGATTTCCTCGGCATGCGAAGGAAGCACTATAAACTCCTCAATCAGTTCCCCCAGCAATTCCTTTCGGCGCGGAGAACCGGAGGCAAGAATGAAACCAGTGCCCTCGTTCGGGTTCGCCTTTTTTTCAAAACCTTCCATAATGAACCGTTCCTTATGACAACTTTTCACGCAATGGCAATGAGATGAGGATCGGGATCGCCCAGTTGAACTCAACGGTGGGGGATTTGACCGGCAACCTTGCTCTGGCAATCGATGCCTACGAACAATTGATCGGGCAAGGGGTTGACCTGGTTGTCTATCCCGAGCTCATGCTATGCGGTTATCCACCGAGAGACCTGCTGTTAAAGGAAAACTTCGGTCGGGACTGCCTGAATTCCCTCGAAGAGTTCGCTCGCTCTACCGGCCCGACCCCAGCCTTGATCGGATTCCCGGAAATAAACGGAGAAGGCTCGGGCGAGCCTTTCTTCAATGCGGCAGCTTGGTGTGTGGAAGGAACCGTCAGCCAAACTTTCCGCAAGCGGCTGCTCCCGACCTATGACGTCTTTGACGAGGACCGATACTTTGCTCCGGGAGATTCTTCCCCTATGATCAACTTCAAAGACAAGAGCATCGCCGTAACCATATGCGAAGACGTTTGGAATTCGGAGGGCAACCTATACCCCAACGATCCGCTCAAGGAAATTTCCGGTGAAAAGCCTGACCTACTCATCAACCTGTCCGCGAGTCCATGGTACGCAGGCAAGGAAGCCAAGCGGATCGACCTGCTCGCCGGCGTGGCCCGAAAGGTGAAATGCCCCGTCACCTACGTCAATGCGGTGGGAGGGAATGACGAACTGGTATTCGACGGGTTTTCGCTTTCCCTGAACGCAAAGGGCGAACTGATGACTTCCTGCCGATCCTTCTCCGAGGCTATCGAAATTCATGACCTCTCGGACGAATCAACCTCCGAAAAGGATGAGCCCGTGGACGAGGAGAACCTGCGGAAAGCACTCGTTCTCGGCTTACGCGACTATGCTCACAAAAGCGGGTTCTCAAAAGGGTTGATCGGTTTGAGCGGAGGAATCGACTCAGCCGTTACCGCCGCGTTGGCGGTGGAAGCTCTCGGTGCGAAAAACGTGATCGGGATCAGTTTGCCCTCTGCAATCTCGAGTGATCACAGCAAGGATGACGCCCGGGATTTGGCCGAAAGCCTTGAAATCGAATTCAATACCCTTCCCATTCAGAAGATCGTGGACGCCGCCACCGAAGAACTCAAACCACTCTTTGGGGATCGACCGGTCGAC
>Ga0315321_10002556_pt1 | contig 14092 bp, 14 predicted proteins | sample M180m21515metaG_FD_203464 | JGI IMG/M metagenome (GOLD analysis project Ga0315321, IMG submission 203464) | Ammonia-oxidizing marine archaeal communities from Monterey Bay, California, United States - M1 80m 21515 | ecosystem: Environmental > Aquatic > Marine > Intertidal zone | place: USA... | reverse complement strand
TGGATTTTTGTTCATCGGCCTAACCGTGCTTATCCCGTTTGTCCCGCTGATATTCATGAAAAACAGGCGCGAGGTTCTAGGCTTCGGTTGATCTGGTCGGGAAATTTCTACGGCAATAATGGAGCGCGAATTGTTGTGGCGTAAATTCAACATCGACTGTCGCCCGCTGCTATTCCAAGATGGTGAGAATCGATAGGGGAGATAGGTATGCGGTTCAGTTATTTGACGCTGGCGGCGTCACCAGGACCAGAATCGGATTGGCAGGCAATTCAGGATCAGCTGGAACTGGCGCGGTTGGCAGAACAACTCGGGTTCGATGGCGTTTGGCTGACAGAGCACTATTTCACCGGTGAGAGCGTCTACAATGATGCGCTGACTTTTGCCGCCGCTGTCGCCATGCAAACCTCCAGACTGCGGATTGGGTTCGCAGTGGTGCAATTGCCGTTTCATCATCCTGTGCGCTTGGCGACGCAGTTGGCCCTGTTGGATAACCTGAGCAACGGGCGGATTGATGTCGGTGTCGGCAAAGGCACTGTTTTCAACGAGTACGAATTTGTCGGCCACGGCCTGCGTAGCGATGACAGCCGGTCGCGGGCGGCGGAAGCGCAGACTATCCTTGAGCGCTGCTTTGCCGGTGAGCCGTTTAGCTTCAAGGGCGACTATTACGATCTGTCTGTCCCAGCGCTTCGCCCAAAGCCCGTGCAGATTTCCGGTCCACCGATTTGGCGGAGCGTAATTTCCCCGCCTTCATTCAGTGACGCTGGGCGCCAAGGCCTGCCAATCCTAACCGCACGCCTGCCAGTCTCGCGTATTCGGGAACGATGGAACCTCTACCGAGAAGGCATGGATGCGGGCGGCATTGGCACCGAAAAGCAGGCGGCATTGCTGCAGCAGTCGGGCATTTGGCGCAATCTCTACGTCGCGGAAAGTGACGCCCAAGCGGAGGATGAATTGGCAGATGCACTTCGCCATGCGCGCCGTCATATGATCCATATTCGCCAGGAATTGAACCCGGATGATTTCGTTGTTGATCCCGCCGTGCTGTCGCCTTGGGTTGATCCCAGTGCGGATGAAGAAAGTGCTATCACAGACGCTGTGCAGTCTGGCTCCATCTGCGGCGGGCCAAAGCGCGTTAAGGGGCAGATTGAGGAATTGCGGGATGCCGGTGTTGGCCATGTCGTTCTGCAAACCACATTCGGCGATATGGCGCATGCGCAGACTGTTTCTGCGATGGAGCGGTTCGGAACCGGTGTCCTACCGGCTTTCGCTGCCGCCTGACGCGATACCTAACAACAGGCATGTCTGCCACTTTATTCCAACTTTTTGCCCTACAATATTGAGCGGTTCCAATGAGCAAAACTTCTGACGTTGTGATTATCGGTGGCGGCCTCCATGGCTGCTCGGCGGCGCTACATCTGGCGATGCGCGGGCTTTCGGTCACGGTCTTGGAGAAAGACCACGTCGCGCGCCATGCGTCAGGCATGAGTGCTGGCGGCGTTAGGCGACTTGGGCGTGACATGGCGGAAGTGCCAATCGCCATCCGTGCGGCTGAATATTGGCATGATATCAAAGCGCTCGTGGACGACGATTGTGGCTACCGCGAAAGCCGCTATCTCCAACTTGCGGAAAACGAGGCGGATATGGCGCGCGCCGAAGCCCGCGTCGCCCAGATGCAAGCCAACGGCTTTACCCATGAAGAGGTGATTGATGAACCCACCCTCCGTGGGTTTGAACCCAATGTCGCACCACAATGCATCGGCGCGCTGCATGTGGATCGCGATGGTGCCGCTGATCCAGGGCGCACGACACAAGCCTTTAGGCGGCGGGCGGAAGCGCTTGGTGCCTTGGTTGTTGAAGGTGCGGCTGTTACCTCAATCACACAAGAAGGCGAGGGCTGGCGCGTTCTGACCAGCGCCGGTGCCTTCACTGGCGGCGCGCTGGTCAACGCCGCTGGCGCATGGGGCGGTAAGGTGGCGGCCATGCTTGGGGAAACTGCCCCTGTGGACCCCCGTGCGCCTATGATGCAATTGACGGAGCCGGTGCCAGCCTTCGCGAGCGCTGTGTTCGGCGCGCTCGGTGATGCCCTATCCCTCAAGCAGATGGAGGATGGTGCTGTCATGATCGGCGGTGGACGGTTGGGGCGTGTCCTGCTGGACCAAAATGATGTGGCGCTGGAAGAAGACGGCCTTGCCCGAAGCCTAGCGACCGCGCGCCGGCTGTTCGCAGTTCTGGAGAACGCCAAAGTCGAGCGCCGCTGGGCCGGGATCGAAGGCTATATGCCGGACGATATTCCGGTGATTAGTCTGGGTGCTGCACCCGGCGTGGTGCATTCATTCGGCTATTCCGCCCACGGCTTCCAACTTGGCCCAGCCGTTGGTGAGATCGTCGCTGATTTGGTAATCAATCAAGCGACGAAATACCCGATTGAAGCATTGCGGATTGACCGGTTTAGCTAAAAACAACGCGCTCCCGGCCTAAACGATGAAGTCGCTGGCATCCAGATCGTCCGGGGCAATGCCGATCAGGATGATCCGGTCGCCCGGGCCTAGATCAACAACGGTTTTGCTGTTCACAACGTCAATGCGCGCTGCAATATTCGTCGCGAAGTCGCGGAAACCGAAGTTGGATACATCCAATTTGTCTGTGTTGTTTTCGAAGTCATAAATTATATCAATCTCGAAACCACGTTCGAAGATGAATGTATCAGCGCCTTCGTCGCCCCTTATGCGGTCTAGGCCAGCGCCGCCGGTGATCATGTCATTTCGGTCACCCCCTAGGATGACATCATCTCCATCTTGGCCGAACAGGATATCGTCGCGGTTACTGGCGAAAATCCGGTCGTCACCGTCACCAGCAAAGACCTTTTAGCTTCCTGTTACGGCCTGGGTTGATGCGCCGCCGCCTGGCAGGTTGGTGGTCAGGCTAAAGCCGTCTGTGCCGTCTAGATCGTTCAGAAAGATTGTCATAAGCGCCAGGCCTTCGATGCAACTAAGGATGCGTAGCAGTATCGTTAGGCTCGACTAACCTTGGCCTTCAGGAAATACTTTGGATTTGATCAAAAATGGTATGACCTAGGCCGGGACTAGGTGCGCTACCTCTTAAGCAGAGGGGGGACGGTGCCAACATGATTGCTGCTTGTTCTAGCGGCGGTTTCGGCGGCCTCCGTCGCGGTGGTTCCCTGTTCCGCCGTCAAGTCTGGCTTTTTCAGCGTCGCGGCTATTGTCGTCGCTTGGTCCACGGTTCAGGCGGCCGCGGCTGTCCTGCTCGGCCGTGCCAGCAGACGTCCCTGGGTCTTCGATGCCAAGTGAAGTTGCGGCCTGTTGGATCGTCCTTATGGGGATAATAACCGGCGGCGTTGGGAGTTCGCCTAACTCGATCCGGGTGAATTCACCTGCCCGTGTCAGCTCAAAGCTTTGGCCAGACCTGGTTTCGCCACGTATCCATTCACCATAGACCAACGTTACCTCAACAACTGTGGCCGAAAGCACGTTCACGTGGGCAATCCCGCCGCGGACGCCCATGGTTGCAACCGGCGTTTCAATATTGACGGCCCCGTTCTTTGAAATGCGCCCGCCGACATACCGCATCAGCCCTTGTGACAGATTGATGGCCATCTGGCCCGTCCGGGTGTTCGGGTCGTAGACAAATGCGTCAATCGTCAGCTCAGACTGGGCCGATACTGTTACTGCGCTCTGGTCCAGCATCAATAGCTGTGCAGGCCCCATCGCGCCTGTGGTCACACGTTCTTGCACCACTAGGCTGTGGCCAGGCACCAGGGCGCGCTCACTGAGTGATGGCGGCGTTGTCAGCGTATCCGGCATTGCGGTTGCTGCGACGCCAACCGTCTTGGCATTCACGGCAGAGCCCGCCGTCAGGCTGAGGCAGATCAGCCCGGCTAAGGCTAGGCTTGATATCATACGCATTGTTATTGGACTCCCGCCCGAACCGCTCTTGATCGCGGCTACGTATCGGAATGTCAGGTTTGCGTTCAGGAATACAAGGGAGTTTCTTCTGGATTGTGTCTGATGTCACAGCGCTGTCATTGTTGGGCTGATGATTAAGACATTGTTTACGACCTGATACTCACGCCCTCGCAGTATTGTGAGAGGTGGTTGATCAGCCCGGCTGATAGCATTCCCTGAAGCATGGGGAGAAATGTGTGATGCGGGTCATTGCGACAGTTTTGGTATTGGTTGGCGTTCTGTTTACGACAGCGGCGGATGCAGCACCGGTTAGGGACAAAACATTCCCATGGCGCACATGGGACGCATCTGTGTTCGAGGAAGCGCGCCGGGACAACAAATATGTCCTGCTGTCGCTGCAATCCTGGTGGTGTCCATGGTGCCACACGATGAACGAGAACACGTTTGGCGATCAAGATATCCGCACCGAACTTGCCAAGAATTACATCACTGTCCGCGTTGACCAGGATAGCTGCCCCGATGTCTCCCAGCGGTACGAGCGCTGGGGCTGGCCTGCGACCGTCGTATTCGGGCCGGATGGGACAGAAATTGTGAAGCTCCGGGGTTATGTGCCGCCACCCCGTTTCATGGCGATCATCAAAGAAATCATCGTTGGCCCAAGCCCCGTTCAGTACGGTAGCCTTGGTGGCCCAGAGCGGCCTCTCTCCAAAGCAACGCAGCTTGGCGACGCAGAACGCGCCCGCATTCTCGGTTTCATGGATGAGATGTGGGATGAGGAAAATGGCGGCTGGGGCAGGCGTAGCAAGTTCACCGATGGTCCAGCATTCCTCTATGCACTCGAACGCGGTTTCGCTGGTGATGCCGAAATGCTGCGGCGTGCGCGCAAAACTGTTGATGGCTTTATGAAGCTGATCGATGCGGAGACGGGGGCTGTCGCACAAGTAAGTCCCTCCCGCGACTGGACTGGCGCATTCCGTGAGTTTCCGATGTTCGCCCAAGAAGCAGGCCTGACAGTGTTTTCACAGGCCTATTCCGTTTGGGGCGATCCTGCGCATAAAGCGGCGGCAGATAAGGTCTATGGTTTTATGACCAAGACACTGACAGGCCCGAATGGCGCGTTTTATACGTCGTGGGTTTGGCGGAAGGCAATCCGGGCGTTCATACCCGCCAATATGCCCGGGAAAACGGCATGGCTGCCAATGGCATACTGGCCTACTACGCTGCGACCGGCGATAAGGCGGTACTTGCAGCGGCGATCCGCGCGGTCGAATGGGTGCTGACAGAACGCTCCCGTGGCGATGGCGGGTTCAATCACGCGGCCAAGGATACCGGCGGCCGGTTCCTGGTGGATACATTGGCTATGGGCCGGGCGTTCCTGGCGCTCTATCGTTCAACGGGTGACAGGAAATGGCTGGAGCATGCTGGTCGTGCGGCAGATTTCATGGCGGCAACGTTCATTGACCCTGAAACCGGCGCATTTCTGGCATCTCAGCCAGATCCGATGTTGCCCAAACCGGCCCGGCAAAAGGATGACAATGTCTCTGCCGTTCGCTTCTTTAACCTGATGAAATATTACACGGGCGAGGATCGCTAAAGCGCGATTGCAGAGGCTGGCATGAGCTATCTCACATCCCCCGCCGTAACGGACGCCTATTTCTTCCTGCCAGGTGTATTGCTGGCGGAGCAAGAGCTCACCCATGAGCCGGTCAAGGCAACAATTGTTGGCGGTAAGGATGATGCACAGGCGGCGGCGCTGCACTTGGCGGCGCTCGCATACCCAACAGAATGCAAGCGTGTGCAATGGTGGGATAAGCGGGAGGGCAAGCTGCCCTATCACGATGTGAATTACCCGGATTATCCGGAAGCAGCGGCGTTCGCTTGCACCAGTACGTTCTGCTCCCTGCCAGTAACGGAAGTGGGCGGCGTTGCGGAGGCGCTCAAACGTCTGCAACGATAGCGGATCAACGTTGCAGACAGCAGGAGAGCATCCATGGAACCGCGCAAGCCAACGGGCATGTATTTTGAGGATTTCGTCGTGGGCGAAACCTACACCACGCCCCGGCGGACGATCACAAACACGGACATCGTGAATTTCGCCTGCCTATCAGGTGATTTCAATGCGCCCCATGTGGATTGGGAATTCTGCAAGGAGCAGCCCTACCAAGAGCCCATCGCCCATGGCCCGCTTGTACTGGCGATTATGGGCGGACTGCTTTGCCAAAGCGGCATGAATGACGGCACGATCGTTGCGATGCTCGGCACCGATGAGTGGCGGGTCAACTTGCCGGTGAAGCATGGCGATACCCTGGAGGTCGTAGTGAAAGTGCTCACCAAGCGGCGCACCAGCAGCGGGTCCAAAGGCATCGTCGAGTTTGCACGTGAAGTGCGCAATCAGCGCGGCGAAGCGGTGCACACGATGAAATCAACCAGCATGTATCTTTGCCGTGAGGCCGCTATTGCCTAAAGGTTGCGCCTAAACGCGCTGGTATAGAGGCCGCTATACAAGACCGTGGATCTTGGCGAACGGGTCCCAATCTGGGTCCCGCTTCCAGTCATATTCTGTGCTGTTTGCGACGCGCTCTGAATCCGCGGCGGAATATTCGCGGGCTATGGCGGCCAGTGCCATATCCATGCCGGCTGATACGCCGGATGACGTCATGATGTCGCCGTCCTCGCACCAACGCGCTTGCTTGATCCAGTCGACCTTCGGGCCTTGCTCCATCACCCATTTGAACGCGGCCTTATTGCTTGTGGCGCGTTTGCCGTCGATCAACCCGGTACGCGCCAGAAGAGCGCTGCCGGTGCAGACGGTCATGGTGAGCTCAGCCTTCGGCGTCATGGTTTTGATCCAGTCGATCAGGACTGGATTATCAACTTCAGGCCGTGTTCCTGGACCACCTGGGATCAGCAGCATGTCGTAGCTGTCCCGATCGCCGAATGCATCATCGACGACAGTCTGCGGGCCTTGGCGGCTCGCGACGGGGTCACTTGTTTGGGCGACCATGCGGATTTCGACTTCTTCCCCCATCATGCCAAACATTTCGAGCGGGCCGAACATGTCCAGCAGTTCGTAACCAGGGAAAATGAGTGCGCCGAGTGTTTTAGCCATGATGTCCTCCTATGCGCCAACATTGCGGGCGAACTGGCCGCCATCGCGGAACCGCACCAGATATGTTGGGGCGACAGCGGCGATACCAGTGGGGGTGATGCCAAGCGCATCTAATCCGTCTGACCCTTCAGAAACGACGTTGTCGCTTTCAAGCAGGGTCAGCTGATCACGCGTGATGGGCGCACCCGGAATGCATTCCATCAGCCCAGCGATCGGGCGAAGGATGGCGGATGGCATCGGCAGGAGCAGGCGCTTACGGCCCGTTTCTGCCATCACATATTCCAGCACTTCCTTGAAGGACATCACATGCGGACCGCCAAGCTCATAGGTCTTGCCTGCTGCGTCTTCTGAACTGAGTGCCGCCATAACGGCATCCGCTACGTCGCCCACATATACTGGCTGAAACTTGGTGTTACCGCCGTCGATCAGCGGTAGGGCAGGTGCCAGCCGGGCCATGGCGGCGAAGCGGTTGAAGAAATCATCCTCTGGACCGAAGACGACGCTTGGCCGCAGGATAGTCGCGTTCGGCATGGCGGCTTTAACCGCAGCTTCGCCCTTCGCCTTGGACTGCGCATATTTGCTGTCGCTATCGGCGCTGGCGCCAATGGCGGACATTTGTATAAAACGCTCTACGCCTGCGGCTTTTGCGGCCTCGGCGATGATGCCAGGTGCTTCGGCTTGGATGCGGCCAAAAGACTGACTGCCACCTTCCGCCAAGATGCCCACCAGATTGACCACATCGTCCGTGCCATCAACTGCCTGCCGCACCAGGCGCTCATTGGTGACGTTCACGGCGAAGGGCGCGACTTGGCCGACGGCACCCATGGGCTTTAGAAATTTCGCTTTTTCTGCGTCCCGCACCGCGACACGCACGCGCGCACCTTCATTGGCGAGCCGCTTAACGACATATCGACCGATAAACCCGGACCCGCCAAAAACCGTGACGCTGCGCCCTTGAAAGCTGGATGCCATGACCTGAAGAACTCCCGCGTAGCAGAATGAATGTGCTCTCGGGTTTATATCCTACGCTGTCGCATGCTGAAACCCGCGCTTGCTGTCGCGGGCCGAACCCTCTATCGAACGGCGTTATGCAAGATACATCACTGCCTTATCCTCGGCTCCGGTTGCTGCCAAAGCGCCACCGCCGCCTGAAACTCGGCCACCCTTGGGTCTATTCCAACGAGATGCAGCCAAACCCTGTGCTGAAAGCGCTGGATGCCGGCAGCCTCGTGACCGTTGAAAATGCCGCAGGCGAGCCTGTCGGCACGGCGGTCTTTAATCCGAAGCCGCTCGTCGTCGGCCGGATGGTCGCTGCCAAGCCGGACGCCGCCTTAGACCAAGCCCATATAGAAACACGCCTGCAATCGGCATTGGCTTTGCGGGAGCGGCTATTCAAAGAGCCGTTCTATCGCCTGATCCATGCAGAGGCTGACGGCCTGCCAGGCGTCATCATCGACCGCTACGGCGATGTGATTGCGGTGCAAATTAATACGGCGGCATTCGATGTTCGCCGTGAAATGGTGATCGCTGCTATTCAGGCTGTTCTGAATCCTCGCACGATTGTTATCCGCCTAGCCTCTGCCGCCCGGTTGATGGAAGGTTTGAAGGACGAAGATGATATTATCGTCGGCGATCTGGATGGTCCGATTGAGCTGCTCGAAAACGGCGTTGTTTTCCTGGCGGACCTAAGCGACGGCCAGAAAACCGGTTGGTTCTTTGATCAACGCATCAATCGCGCTGCTGTCGCCAACCTGGCTGCAGGCGCGCGTGTGCTTGATGTGTACTGCTATCTAGGTGGCTTCGGCCTGAATGCGGCGATGGCGGGTGCGGAAGATGTGACGCTGGTTGATCGTTCAGCCCAAGCGCTGGAACTTGCGGGCGAAGCGGCGAAGCGCAATGGCGTGGCTGAAAAAGTCACGACGGTCCGCTCCGAAGCATTCGCGTTCCTGGATGAATCTGTCCAGGCTGGAATGCGCTGGGATATCGTCATTGTTGATCCGCCGGCATTCGTGAAAAGCCGCAAGGACCTCTCAGCGGGCCTCCGTGCCTATCGGAAAATGGTGCGCCTGGCTTGCCGCTTAGTCAGCCCGGGCGGGTTTCTGTTCGCGGCGTCTTGTTCTCACAACGTGGATGCAGTGCGGTTCATGGAACAAGTGCGCCATGGCCTTGGCGACGGCGGCCGGAACGGTCGTTTGCTGCGTGAGGCGGGCGCTGGACCAGATCACCCAGTGCATCCCTTCCTACCTGAAAGCGCCTACCTCACAAGCGCCTTGCTGCAATTGGACTGATGCAAAGGCGCGTCCTGCACATCACCAATGGCGATAGCGCTGCTGGATTGATCCAGGCCAGCGAAATCACCGGTGACGTGTTGCCTTGGCGCGACCCGATGCATCACGGCCCAATGCCGCCTGATATAGATTTAGCGGCATTGAGCGCAGTCCGCGCTGTTTACCTATCTCAACCTGGACATTCTGCCAGTGATGAATTTCGGGCACGTGATGCACTGCTCCAACAATCGCTGGATTATGAGTCTGTCGTGCTTTGGTTCGAGCATGATCTGCTCGATCAACTCCAAATTCTGCAGATTTTGGATTGGTTTGCTGCACCCGAGCGCGCGCATCCTGGCCTTCAAATGATCTGCATCGGGGCTTTCGAAGGCATGCCCAGATTCAGAGGTCTCGGTGAATTGTCACCGACGCAGATTGCAACCCTTTGGTCTGACCGTAAGCCGGTTTCTGCGACTGCACTGGCCAGCGCCCGCACTGGATGGGCTGCTTTTCGATCCGAGGACCCGCGTGCGATTGAACGATATTTGCCCGATGCGGATTCAGTCACACCGTTCATGCAGCCTTCGTTGCATCGTCATTTGGAATAGTTCCCCGATAGTATTTCCAGCCTAATGCGCTCTGAAAAGCGCGTGCTGGATGTCATTGGGGCTAGTGAGACAAGGTCTAGCGTGGCGTTCGGGCAGATGAAGAACCTAGAACGATGGCTATTCGGTGGTGACCTTAGGTTCTTTCAACATGTTGCCGACCTGGCCAACGGCGAGATGCCGCTGCTTATCTGTGAGCCCGGGGCAAAGTTCCAAGTTCCCTACTGGGATAAGATCGACCGCGAGACGTTTCTAGCGCAGCGTCTCAACTTGTCGGTCATTGGCGAGGCTGTCTTACAGGAACTGCGAGCGCATTCGATCTATTGCACCGGGATATGCACCTTGGCGGCGTTCATATCCGGTCCGGTGCGCCAATGTGGACCTGGAATGCGCAGAATGAGGCGCTTGAATTGCGGGATTAATTTCCCACTTCCATCGGTTTTCTATGGCCATCTATTGGCAGATTTCTGCGGTTGTGCGCTTGCAACGCCTAGCGTTTCGGTCCTAGCCTATCTGCTTGAACAACAGGGCTGGAGGTAAGGACATGCATGATATCGTCATTCGCGGTGGCACGATCATCGATGGAACGGGCGCTGAGGGCTTCATCGGCGATGTGGCTATTGACGGCGAGACGTTGGCGCAAGTCGGTGGTGATGTCGGCCCTGGCAAGCGTGAAATTGACGCCAAGGGCCTGCTTGTAACGCCGGGCTGGGTTGATGTTCACACCCATTATGATGGCCAAGCTACCTGGGACCCGATGCTAGCGCCATCCTCCTGGCATGGCGTGACAACAGTGTTGTTCGGCAATTGCGGCGTCGGTTTCGCACCCTGTAAACCACAAGACCACGATGCGCTGATTGACTTGATGGAAGGCGTTGAGGATATCCCAGGTATCGTGCTGTCCGAAGGCCTAAAATGGGATTGGGAAAGCTTTCCAGAGTTTTTGGATGCGCTGGAACGCCAACCGCGCGCCATCGATATCGGTGCACAGATGCCGCATCACCCCCTCCGCGTTTATGTCATGGGCCAACGCGCGATTGATTTTGAGGACGCGACGGAAGAAGACATCGCTGAAATGCAGCGGCTGACGGAAGAAGCGCTGAAGGCGGGCGCGTTCGGCTTCACGACGTCACGCACTGAAAGCCATCGCACGACCAAAGGTGAGCGCGTACCGGGCCGATATGCTGCATTTGATGAGTTGATCGGCATCGGCAAAGCCTTCGGCACGGTCGACCACGGCGCATACGGCATGCTGAATGACTTCGAGGATGAAGCCGCAGAATTTGCCTGGATGAAGCAGGTTGGCCAGGAATCAGGCCGTCCGCTCTGGTTCTTGATGACTGACCGGTATTCCGATCCAGACCGCTGGAAACGGCTGATGGGCAATGTGCATGAAGCCCGGGATGCGGGCGCTGATGTCACCGCACAGATAGCGGGCCGCGCCGTTGGCATCATCCTTGGTTTCTCAACCTCGTTGACGCCGTTCAGTGGCCGCCCGACGTTCGCACGCTTGGAGGGGATGCCGCAGGCTGAACGGCTTGCCAAGCTGAAAGACCCGGAAATTCGCGCACAAATTCTGGGCGAAGAAAATTCAGACGTGCTTCTGAACAAGCTCCCACCGTTGCAGCGGGCTATCGCGAGCCGATGGGACCGGATGTATGTGCTGAATGATCCGCCTGAATATGAGCCAAAGCCAGAAGCGGCGGTCGAAGAAGCGGCGCGTCTGACAAACAAAACCCCGCAGGAATTCGTGTACGACTTCATGGCAGAAGGTGATGGCGGCGGCATGCTGCTATTCCCCGTCACGAACTTCGTCACAGGCGACCTAGAGCCCGTCCATGAGATGATGCAGGACGATGCGACGATTATTGGCCTTGGTGATGGCGGTGCCCATTGCGGCCAGATTTGCGATGCCTCTATGCCCACATTCATGCTGACCCACTGGACCCGAGATCGTACCCGCGGCGGCAAGTTCTCTGTGGAATGGACGGTTCGACGGCTAACCAGCGAGACCGCAGACTTCTTCGGTTTCAAGGACCGTGGGCGGCTTAAGCAAGGCCTGAAGGCGGATGTGAACATCATTGACTATGACGCCCTTCAAATTCGCCGCCCGGAGGTGATCTTTGACCTGCCAGCAGGCGGTCGCCGCTTGGTGCAGCGGGCGGAAGGGTATGTGACCACCATCGTTTCCGGCACGCCGATTTTTGAGAACGGCGAGGCGACAGGGGCGCTTCCAGGTAAACTGGTACGGGCGGGGTGAGTTGGAGCCTGCGGGCACCATCCCATCGCCGTCCTGTTCCAGATAAAAAAGGTGCCAATGACCAGTAGTTCCCAAATGCCCCCGGGCGCAGACGCCATACAGCTCGAGGTTTTTTCGAACCGTCTTCTGGCGATCGCGGAGGAAATGGGGCGGCGTTTGGTGCGGTCCTCGTTTTCGCCGAATATCAAGGAACGGCGGGACTGTTCGGCGGCCTTGTTTGCGGCTGATGGGCGGCTAATCGCGCAAGCCGCGCATATACCTATCCATCTGGGCTCTCTTTTTGGCGCGGTCGCTGCGATTGTCGAGAAATTCCCGCTGGAGCGCATGCAGCCGGGCGATGCATTTATCGCCAATGACGCATACCTGTGCGCAGGCACGCACCTGAACGATATCTCTATCGTGCAGCCGGTATTTGTAGAGGGACGCGTTCAATATTTCGCTGCTTGCATAGGGCATCACACGGATGTTGGCGGGCCAACGCCAGGGTCTATTGCGCCAGATGCGGCGTCTATCTTTGAGGAAGGCATTCGCATTCCGGCGACCCAAGTTGTCCGTGCTGGGGAGACAGACCGCGGGCTGATCGAATTGATCGCCCACAATACGCGAGAGCCTGAAATCCGCATTCTGGATCTCGATGTTCAGATTGCTGTCTCCGCCTTTGGCGCGAAGCGTATGGCTGAACTGGCGGCGAAGGACGGTGGAGCTGCGACCGCAGCGCTCGCTGATGCCTTATTAGCCTACGCCCGGCGTAGATTAGGCGCTGCGATCCTGGCGCTGCCGGATGGTGAATACAGCCATACCGTATGGATGGACGATGACGGACTAGGCGGTGACCCCTTGCCAATCCGTGCGACGCTTCATGTGGTGGGGGATGTGTTGTCGTTGGATTTGGAAGGCTCTGGCCCGCAGTCTAGGGGTGGGTTCAACTTGCTGCCGTCTGGCGTTATGGCAACGGTTGGGTATGCCGTGAAGGCGCTGCTTGATCCTGACTTGCCGCCAAATAGCGGCCTGTTTGATGCCATCCAGTTGTGCATTCCAGAAGGCACAATCCTAAACCCGCATTTCCCAGCAGCCGTCGGCGCGCGCACGACCACGTGCCAGAAATTAGCGAGCGCGATCTTCGGCGCATTACAGCCAGCGCTTCCGGCCTCACGCGCTATGGCGGCGAGCCATGATATCCTGGCTTCCATGGTGTTTGGCGGGGATGGTGCTGACGGTCGTCCATATGTGTATTTGGAGACGATTGGCGGCGGGAATGGCGCGCTAACGGATGCCGATGGCATGGATGGCGCGCATTGCCATATTACCAATTCTCTGAATACGCCTGCTGAAGCGGTCGAAAACTCCTATCCGCTGCGGGTAGTGGAATATGCGTTGCTAGAAGGCTCTGGCGGAGCAGGTGCCATGCGTGGCGGCATGGGAATCGCGCGTGAGCTGGAAGCTGTTGGCGCGCCTGCCAGTTTCTCCAGCCGGGGCGACAATTTCAAAACCGCACCAACGGGCGCACATGGCGGTGGAGAAGGCGGCAGGGCCAGGGTCATCCTGCACCCAGACACACCTGATTCGCAGATTATGGACACGAAGCAGCGGCGGATTGCGCTTGATGCTGGTGCGCGCGTCCGCTTGGAAACTCCAGGCGGCGGGGGGTATGGCTTGCCAGCGGATCGGCCAATTGAGGCGCTCGCGGCGGACCTTGCTGATGGCCGTATTAACCATGCGCTAGCCGTTGAAACATACGGTGAGGCCTTGACTGCAAAGGCTAAAGCTATGATCCCAGCATTGCCTTGAGTTGCGGTTTCAGCCAAGTTCAGGCTAGGGTCAGGACCCATTAAAGGGGTTCCCATGTTTGCTGCAATCTGATGCACTCATTCCAACATTGGGAGAGTGTGATGCACGATGGGTTTTGGCTAACAGACGAGCAATTTTAA
>Ga0315321_10002555_pt1 | contig 14095 bp, 18 predicted proteins | sample M180m21515metaG_FD_203464 | JGI IMG/M metagenome (GOLD analysis project Ga0315321, IMG submission 203464) | Ammonia-oxidizing marine archaeal communities from Monterey Bay, California, United States - M1 80m 21515 | ecosystem: Environmental > Aquatic > Marine > Intertidal zone | place: USA... | reverse complement strand
CTACTACCCAAGGATTATGCGCTTTACCGTGGGAATAATACAATAAAAAAGCCGAGCTATATATAGCTCAGCTTTTTTTGTTTTAAGTTTAAGTTATATTAAGCGTAACCAAGTAATGTTAATCTACCAGTTTCTGGAGTTCTTGGACCTTCTTTAGGATCAATTGCTGTAATAGTAGCTTTTGCGGAAATAGAAGCAGCAGTATCTCCCCCTTTATAATGAGCTCCATTATTACCTGTTACAGTAACTCTTACTGCTTTTCTATCTGATTTTCTTATAATAGCAAAATCTAATGTCGTACTTGCTGTATGTGTAGTTTTTGCTTTAATAGCTAACTCAGTTATACCGAGAGCAGTTTCAAGAGCAGTTCCTTGTACATCTTCAATGGTGGTGGCACCACTACCGCTTGTAAAGGTCGGCCACTCATTCCACACTACATAATAATCTGTATCTGTGTCGGTGGTGTCTCCGGATATGCCAATACCGTAACCACTATCAGTTACATAGTGGTTTACTCCTTGTTTCATTCCCTGTCCATCACGAGCACCGGAAATTCCATCTGCTAGTTCAATATTGTCAAACTTCATACTAATATTTATGTATACTAATCAATTTTTATCGAATTAGGCTTAACTTTACGTATATAAACTTCACCATATACTTCTAGTTTACCCATTTCTTCTTGAAATTGCTTTTGAGACATATCTTTCCATCCCTTAAGCTTCTTGTATATCTCCTCGCCTTTTTTTTCTATGAACTTTATATCATCATAGTGGTTACTGCACTCAGCGTACGGTCTAGCTTTAGCATTAAAGTGATAGAAGGTAGGTAATGCGTAGCCACCTTTACGCTTACTTGTCTCTGCTATTTTAGCAGCTCCCTTCTTTCTTTTATCAACAAACTTAAGAAATAACTTCTCAGCTGATGTTACAGTCTCTTTAAATGCTTCAATAAGTCTTAAGAACTTCATACTATTATTTAGTCTATAAGACAAAAAAGAACAGTGAGGCTTTCGCCCCACTGTTCAGTTTTATTCTCTTTGAACTTAATCTTAGAAGTATACAGACTGCGATGCAGGTGTAAATGCTTCACCAAGACCCTTAACAATTACAACGTGGTAATAGAGGTCAGCACCGAAGATGTTATCAACGACACCATAACGAGTCAGAAGACCAACGCGCGGAGCGAAGTCGTTCGGACCAATAGTTCTCTGAACCATGACTGGAATGTATGGGCAATAGATGATACCAGTATCGTAGAATTCTGGTCCCTTGTATCCAAGGAGCGCATATTCAATCGTTCTGTTGCTAGCATAGTTCTGGCCAAAGCCACCTTGCTGTACTTCAGTACGGGTATCACGGTAAATGCTAAATCTTCCGCCAAGCGAACCGATCTTAGCGATTCCAACAGGCTGTGTGTTAACGTCACCCTGTACAGGTACCCACTGGAATTCAGGGAGCATCTCAAGGATAGCGCAAACTTTTGGTGTTGCAACTACAAAGTTGGCAGCACCACGTCTGTTACGAACGGCAATACGGTTAGCTTCGATAATAAGTTTCTGATAGAAGTCGCGGTTACGCTCTACGAGCCAGCGTCCATCAGCAGAAGCAGGACTCCAGAAGGAGTATCCTTGTCCGCTGGACCCATTAAGGGCAGACTGGATCATTCTCATGAGCATTTCACGGTCAATCTCTGCCTGGATCTCATACGACATAGCGTTTGTGATCTCAGAATCGATATCAATTCCGTTCATGTTCTTGAGGTCTTGCTCGAGCTCAACAGACCAACGGGCTCCAAGTCTACGAGTTCCAGCTTCAACAGCTGTCTTCTCGAATTTGACTTCGACCTGTGGAATGTTACCTGTGATTTCGAATGCAGATAAGATTTGGGCAGTACCCGCATCTTCAGCAGCATAAACAAAATCAGCATTACCGGAGAGTTGTGCAGACGAAGCACCGGTGAATCTGGTATCAAGTAATTGATATCCAAGTTCATCACCCGGCAAGCTGCCGGAGCCACCATACTGGCTTCGATTTCCGCTAGGAGGTGTTCCAGCGCCAGTATTGGTGCTGTTGCTTGGCGCGCCTGCCCCAGTACCGGTACCATCGGTACCATTTCCTAAGGATTCAGACTGGTAAGCATAACGTAAAGCAAATGCAAGTCCAACAGGACCAGACATTGGCTGAACGCCTACAATCTCATTAGTAATAAGCTCAGGGAACGTACGACGAATCATCGGGATTAAGACCTTTGGAAGACGTGCATCTTGAGGTGCGTAAGTATCACTAGAAGAAGACTGGCTAGTAGGGTTGAAGATTGTTCCTCCCTGTGCAGCTCCACCGAGTGATCCACCACCTGTTGAATTACTCTCTTCGATACACCATTTTTCTTGGTTCTCAAGAAGAATAGCAGTATTTAAGCGAGTTGTGTCATCCTCAATAGCCTTAACGCTATCAGAAGAATATTCAAGAACTGGTGCCCACTTCTCAAGAAGTGCGTCAGCTCTGTTTCTATCTATAAATGATTGTGGTTTATTCATAATTTTATTATTTCTTTCTATTTTATTCGACCTTCATGGAGACTAGCTCCAGGTTGTTCAGGCACCGAATGCCTCATTGTTCAGGGTGAAATTCTACTTCATACGATTTAGCTCAGCTAAATACGGATTTGAAGTTGACGTATCAATCTTTTCCTCTACAATCTTAGGTGCATCAGCTTTAACTGTGCGTTTTGTAAAGGCTTCTTCTTTAATAACATCGATTCTCTCCTTCTCTTTCTTATCAAAGAGTTTAGCAGTGTATTCGAAGTTTTCCTCAATAAATTTAGGTGCCTTATCACTAAGTACCTTACGTAAGTATTCCGCTTTCTTATCTGAAAGTTTAGCGGTCTTTGATTCAATGAGTAAGTCAGCTTTTGTCTTATTATAAGCTTCTTTAAGGAGCTTGTTCTCCTTTTCAACAGTATTAAGCTTCTCACTTAATGAATCAATCTGTGTTTTACCATCCATAACAGCATCCTTAACTGACTCACTCATAAGTGAAGAGTCAACGGCAAGAACTTGACGAAGGTTAGATAAAACGTGCATTGCGGTCTTATTCTTAGTAGCTTCTAAAATAGCATCTGTAGGAATTGACTCCTCAATAAACTCTTCTAAGTAATCAGAAATAGACTCAACTAAGCTTTCTTTGAAAGTAGAAGCACTAGAGTTAATCTCTTTTTCGTATTTGTTAATAACAGTAATTAATTTTTCTGCATTGTTACGATCAACTGCTTCAACTACTCTCTCGAGCTTAGAAGTGTGATCCTTATCAATTGCACCTACTAATTCTTGTAGCTTTTCAGCATATAATTCGTCTTGTTGAGCTAAAGCTGCTTCTACGGATAACGTGACTTTATCTTTGAGGGCAGACTCGATAGTATCAATAGACTCTTCTGTAAGAACTTCGGTGACGCTTTCTGGTAGTAATGTGTTTTCGCTCATAATTAGAAAAGTGGTTTTTCGGTTGCGTTATTGATTCGTGTTTCAATTTTATCCTCAACAGCGCCTTGTAAATATTTATGGGCCGAAGCGTAATTTTTATCAGAAATAGCTGATATAAAATTAGCTATCTTGCTTTTAGTAGTTTTGACACTCTTTCTTTCTTGTGACATAATATTATTTATAGGTAATTTTAGAGATTCTTAATAAAATTCATAAAACGCTTACGTAAATAAGCGTCAACATCTTTCCGTGGTAGAGTTTTAATTGATTCCTCGAACTTATCGTAAATTTCTTCGTAGCTACCATCTTGTGCTAATACATATTGCTTAGACTCTAAAATGCCATTAACAAAAGCACTAGAATATGATGGATCTGCTACACAGTCAACAGCTACAAGCTTTAAGTTACGAACTGTATTATGATTAGTACCTTCTTCTAATGAACCTAACGCTCTAGAAGACATACCTAACTTAACACCATCATTAATTAATGATCTTACAACCTGTCCGCAGGGTGTAGAAAGCACTTTTGACTTACCATAAAAAATATTACCATCCTGAGTTAACTCTGTTACCATGTGACAAGCGCGCTCTAAGTCAACGTCTGCAGAAGAAGGGTGGTTTAGTTCACCCATAGCACGACCTGGTATAACCATTTCCTCGTTATAACGCGCTACCTCTCGCTCTAATTCTTGTCTCGGGTAAAGTCTATTGTTACGATTAACTCCTTCGGCCATCATATATGGTCCTTTTATAAAGAGGTTTGAAGGAGAGTTCTTATTTGTCTCCTCTTCGATAATTTCAAAGTTATCGATTACATCAGGATTTTCTACAACCAGGTTAAGTTTAAGAGCCATATATTTATTTAGTCGTTCGCACTACAAAAGCTCTTTTTCAGTTACTATTATAAAGGAAAGACCACGTTTTTTACTATATTTTCGTGCAGCTTCCCACTTTGCCTGGTTTATAACATAAGCTTTTTGCTCATATATAAGATGTTGCTTCTTTCTATACTTTGTTTGAGGTGGTTTGGTTTGTTTAGATGGTTTAATTTCCACCAAATATTTCTTAATAACGTTACCTTCCTTAATAACTACATAGTTATCTACGTAGTATCTATGCATTCTACCGTCTAGTGGGCTATAATATGGAACAATTACATTTTCACTGCCCCATTTTATAACATTTTTATTGTTATCGCAGAATCTAAAGAACTTTAACTCTAATCCAGAACGATAAGTAGCTTTAGAACCTATAAACTTGCCTTTATTCTTAGGTACAAACTGACCCTGTCGCCATTTTTTTGCTGCCATTACCCTACAATAAACATAGTTGGATCATTATCACCCATACCTGGTGAAGCTCCTTCTAGAAGCTTCTGTTCAAGCTCTGCTTTCCTAGTTGTACCTTCTTGAAGTAAGTCGGAATTAAGGGCTCCACCACCTAGAAGACTAACACTACCAAACTTACCACGAACTCTACCTATAGTAATCATAGATAATGCCAGTGCGTATTCATAAACCCATTGTTCCTTTATAACATCACGTAATGCACGTTCAACATAACATGATATAACACCATAAAATTTATGATTTTTAGGCTGTGGATACATTCTAAGATATTGTGTTCTATTATCAAATTTAGTATCTCGTTTGGTTGCTAATACCTTCTCTCTTGTATCCATCCATTCTTTCATTGTGTACCATGATACAAGATCAAAACCGTAATTACCTAATGCATAGCTAAAATATGTTTGCTGTGCTAATGTTTGCTCTAAGGTAAAGAGAGTATTAATACCTGTCGATGAGCCTTCTTCAAAATCAGTAACCTCAATTACTTTTCTATAATCCATTACATCGTAATCATATACATTCTGATATGTAAAGGCATCAGAAGCTGATCCTTGATACGATAATGTCTTTCTTGCATTTTCTGTAAATGAACTAGATAGAGTGTTATTAAATGCTATAATAGAGTCGTGTAAAGTCTTATCAAACAGCTCAAATTGTGCTATACCATCAGTAAAGGTAGCAGATAGTGCAGATGAGCTAGCAAACATTGAGCTTAGTATAGGGGTAGTAGCAACAAATACTGTTTCAGCTGTTTCAGCATAAAACTCTGGACCCGGTCCTAGTGGATTAGTACCTGCTACTTTTTTAGCATTAGTATCTAAATCTGTGTTAGTAAGAGTATATAGTAAATCTAAACGTAAACCTTTATTTGTTTCATATAAACCAGAATCAAATATAAGATACTCTTGTGTGTAACCAGCATACTTTGTAAAATATTCCGCAGCAATTTGAATATTCTCTCTTAATTGATCGGTATGTATCTCGAGTGATACAAGAGGGTATCCTAACGATCGTTTTATTCTATCACCTAATCTATCAAAAGTTTCAATCTTATTATTAAGATTAGTTGAAAGAAAAGCAGAGAGAGGTGTAATTTCACATGCTAAAGCCATACTATTATTTAGTCATATAAAAATAAAAAGATAGAAGAAAAAAATATGCTTTGTATTAAATATTGATATGGCACTTTCAGCAACAGTAGTCCCTCCCGTAACTGGCGGTCACATGTCAGCAGCATACCTTTCTACATTCATGACAGCAACAGTACCATCTGGCGGTACGTTGATACAAATTCTTGAAACTGGTCCAAGAATGGTATTAATCTTTGATGACGGTAATTAAAAATTAGACTTCATCAACGGGATCAACCGCCTCAGGAGCTTCTGCTTCTGGGGCTTCCCCTTCTGCAGCTGGACCACCTCCAAACTCCGGTACACCAGCTTGATCGCCGGCAACACCACCACCTTCACCTCCTACTGCAGCTTCATCCCCACCTGCTAGACTACCAGCTACCATCTGCTCTTTCCAAGTTGGGCCCGCTGCTTGTATTTGACCTAGCTCCCATTGCATTTCTGCATCCTTACGAAGAAACTCTCTATTAGCTAATATATCCTTATCTTTCCAACCTAAGTATTTTTTCTGCGCGTAAGTAGTGGAAACAAATTCATTCGAAGCGAGATTGTTAAAGTTAGCTGCCTTAAGCTCTAAGCGCTGACTCTCTCTTAACTCAAAAAAGTTAGTAGGTACATTAAAGTTAACGTCTAAATTAAGCTCGTTAAGATCGTACTTATCCCACATATCTCTTAGTTTGAGATGTGTTATAAATCCTCTTTTGATACCTGCTGCAAATCTCTGCTGCTGTCGAATAACAAACTTAGCAAACTTTAATTCCTCACGTAAAACAGTAGATTGATCAACGGTGCGATCTTCCGGATCAATACGAGTAGCTGGTACTTTAAGCGCTCTATAAAGCTTCTTAATGAAGTACATTAAATCGCTAAGCTCGCCTAAGTTAGCTCCACCTTGTAACTGGCTAACAGACGTACCTTCTGATCCTTGACGCTTTGCAAACCAAAATGCATCCAGCATAGATTGTGGATTAAACTTTTTAACAACATCAGTCTGATCTATATCAAATGTCTTACGTGACCAGTAATTCTGAATAAGCTTTCTTAAGTAAGCTTCAGCTTTTGGTGGGGCCATATTACCAACATCAACATTAAATACTAAACGTTCAGGTGCTCTAACAAGTCGATAGATAACGATTGCATCCTCGATAAGAGATAACTGCCTATAAGGTCTACGAGCGTTCTCTAAAAACGGTACAGCAAAGTTTTTTGTTTCATTATAAACACCGGAGTTGACATACACGACCTGATTAGCGTCCATAGGTATGAATTCATACTTTTCTACTTTATCTGGTTGAGTTTGACTAAAAATAGGCTTCTTGTAAATGTAGCCTTTTGTTATCATATTCTGTATATTGTTATATACAGGATCTATAATTTCAGATGGTATGTTAACTACTCCTAACGCGCCTTCTTTAGTGTAATCTTCATGCAATATTAACTCAAAGAACACTTCACCTTCAACGAGTAACTGTCTAAAGTACTGCCAGCCTTTTGTTTTAAGATCAAAGAAGTCGATAAACTTGCTAAATTCGTCTTCTATATCACTCTTTTCATCAACACTTAAATCTATATTATCAAATAACAATTTAGCAGTATGTCCGGATTCATCTATGTTAATCGTTTCATCGCAAATTTCATCTAAAGCATCAGAACACTCAGAGTAAGCTGCCATTATTCTGTAATCACGTAATCTACCACCCTTATTTTCATCAAGGCTAGCATACATAACATCAGAAAAGGAAGTATCCTTTCCGAAATCACCAATAGCCATATTGTTATATGGATTAGATGCAGATATGGATGTTTTAGCTAATGCTTCTGCACGACGGGTTCCTGCCTTATGAAAGTATTTGTACTTAGGATTTAAGCTTTCACCTTCATCTAAAGAGCTAGTATATGGCAAACGATTTTGAATATACTGTACAAGGTTTCTACCGAAAGTAGAACTACGTCCGTCATTACTTACGTACGATTTATTTTGATTTGGTGAAGTGTCGGCCATCGCTTTTATTTATTCTGAAGTGAAGTAGAACCCAGCAATAGATTGTGTAGAACCCCAACCTGCTGGATTTTTAATTATTATATCAAACTTACCATCCCCTGAGAGCGCTGGTATAGTTATATTCATTACATTATCTGATAGGATCGTAAAATTGCTACTAGGTAATAAAAACCCAGATGCAGCTCCTGTATACGTTGTATCAATTGCTGTAAAATTATTTGTTAAAGTTTCATTATTAGAACTTAACATTACAAATTCTGTCTTATTAAAATTCTCACCTAATATATTATAGTTGTAGAGATTTAAACCAGAGACTGATCTATTTATTGTTCGAGGTTGATTAGTCTCTAACTGAGAACCTGTTGTATTATAGTATATATTTGTAATATTTGGTATAGCGGATAATCTTAATGTTTCTACATCAACAACACTAGATAAATCATTAAAGAAGCTGCTATAGTCTAAACTAGATATAGGCTGGTTAAAATTAAAAGTAGGAGATGAATTTATGAAATTATTTTCAATAAAGAAGATAGGCTTCGTCATCTCGTTCCTATCTCTAAACAACCAACCCTTTATTGTAAAAGTTGTATCTGCTACAGCTCTAAATTTTTCGGTATAACTTAACTCCGTTGGCGGAGTCATAGATATAGTTTGGTCCCACTCTACTTCCGTTCTTATCTCATTTATATTACCAGTATCAGTTGGCTCTTGCCACGCTATTACAATATATGGGTTAGCATAAGGTATAAAGTTAGTTATAATCTGTTCTAGATCTTGCATATACCTACAAAGAATCGACATTTTTATAGATAAATTAACCGGTACAGGCATATGCACTCTTGTATTATCTACATCGTTAATATAATTATGTATATCATTTATTTTATTAAAGACTCTCTTATCATCATAAGCTACTGACGTCAAATCTACTGTCACAACTGGTAGAGTAATATTTTGAGCTTTGTTAACAATATCATACATTACTCTTTGCTTAGGTGCAAAGACATATCTAACCTCTATCTCTTGTTTCGTATTTCCGCTTCTATCAAAACGTTTAATTACCGTATCGTCAAATGCAGCAACAAATTGAGTTAACAAATCTTTAATCTCGAAATTGTAAGTATACTTTTTCAAACCTTATATATATTTATGATCAGAACCCTCTTTACTAATTAAACCTATCTAAAAAGTAAGCTGGTAGCTTATGTTTACTCTTAATTATACTCTCTACAATGGTAGCATCTAGAATATAGGTAATACAATAGTCTTTAGATGATCTAACCCCACGACCGCAAGACTGTATAAGTGAGCAAAGCATCTTATTTTGATACCAATCAAAATCATCCTTCATTAATCTTTCTATTCTCGTATCCTTAGTAGGTAGAAAAGGCGCTTTCATTATAATCTGAAACCGTGCGAGATCATCTCTTAGATCAACACCATATGACATTGACGGTGATATTAACACGGTACTATCTTTTGCCGCATAATGCTGCTCGAGTATGTCCTCGTTACGTACACCTGGTTCACGATATAAAAATCGATCACCATACAATTGCTTAGACAAAGCACTTGTAATTGCATTATTATGAGTATGAATAATGCCCTTATCATCTTTATGATGTTCGCATATCTGTTTTACTATTTTTATTACATGCGGTAAGTTCTTCTGCATGTTGTAATAGTTTAGTTTATATTTAGAGTTACATACAATTGGCGCCTTTTTAGCACTAAAATTAGATTCTGCCTCAACATACTTAAACCGTTTTACACCTAACGTTTTACAGAAGTTAGTAGGATCAATTATTGTAGCTGACATCAAGATAACTTTATCTGCATAATCAAATAACCTATAAGAAAGTCTATCAACTTTAAGAGGCATGAATGTGACTCCCTCTTTATCTTTTTCAAACACATATTCTGCCTCACTCCACGAATCGATAATCAACGTGAGCTTTCCGTGAAGGTTTCTTAGTTTAATTATCTCACTCTTAAGGTCAATAAGTATACGCTTATTGCTTGTATCCTTTTTATTAGATAGTATTTCCTTTAACTCATCAATCTTCTCCTCTACATCAACAGCTAAAGTATTTAGCCACTTTTCACCTGATCTAGTTGATACGTAAGGAACGTAATCAATATCTGATTTCCGTAAGAAACCGTAATCTATTTTACAAGTAAATTCTTTTACTAGCTGATCCTCTAATTCTGATGCTTCATCACAAATAATAAATTGCCGCTTCTTAAGATGTTCGGGTAACGAAAAGAACATACTATAATTAAGCGTATTAAACTTTGATACTAATGCTTTATTACGCTGCTCATAATAAGGGCAGCTGTTTTTAGCCCAGCATTCGTCTTTGAGTCGAGGTAGGTGTAAGCATGGAGCTAAGTCGACAGAAAATCTATTATCTAAATCACATTGATAGTTAGATTTACCTTTAAGAACTTCAATATCACTAAACAAATCCTTATATTGATCTTGTAGTGTCTTCGTTATAGTTAAAGCAGTACAACCAAATGGAACTTCTTCATTACATTCATCTTCATGAGCGTAACTACCACCTTGAGAGTGTTTAAAAGCTAGATACGACGTAACAACATCGTAAAATTCCTTAGAACTCTCACGTGAAACATTACCAATAGTCTTAGATACAAACGATTTACCTGAACCTGTAGGCGCGTTACATACAACAAACTTGTAACCATCTTCAAAAGCTTGATCTATGTTCTTTAATAACTTTACTTGCTGTGAATTTGGAGTATAACCTTCTGGAAAATTATTAAGTAAGTTAGATATCACAACCTTATTATAGTCCAGCTCTGCTCAAAGGCAATATATAAACTAAATTATCATAGATTTTAGATTTACTAGAGGTATCCATTAACTTAGCTTGTAGCTGTAAATCTTCATCCTTAAGAAACGTCTTAAGCTTATAATTAAATGTAGTTATACCATCATCTGTCTTTACATCAAACGGGTAAGGAAGCTCATACATCTTTAGATTACCGGCAATCTCAATCATTAATCTTAAGTAGTGCTGCTTAACTTGAAAGATCATTAGCTTACCTTTCTTGAGGACCTTTTTGTCAGTCTTAATTACTATATCAGATAAAAGATGAGGTTTAATATGTTCGATTACGTTTTCTAGACAAGCATTCATGAGTTCATATAAGATAGTTTTTGTTCACCAGACATAGGGTATATATTATCGTTAAAGTATGTCCAAAATTCATCAGTAGCCGGAAATTGCTGTACTAAATCACATTGATTCATATTAACATTTCTATAATCTTGCATTAATATATCCCAAACAACTATAAGATTATCAGCAGCTTCATTAATTTTTACAGGCCCTCTAGGTGGTCTGTAGTTAAGAGTAATTCTACCGTTACTTGAATTAAGCAAGCTGTAAGATTTAGTACAGAGCATACGTCTTGTTGGAGATGAACCAGTAACAGGAACTCTCCTAACAAATCTCAACTCACAAACATTGTTGAGTAAGATATTATCAAGAGCCGCTCTTTGTACTATCATTCTTTAGTTTACATATACCGAAGATTCTATCTTCGTTTAAAAATACACCCTTTTTAATTTTACCTTTACCAGAAATATCTAAATTAGATACGGTTACACCTAAATTATTTGGAAAAATAACAATATCATTTTCTTTAGTATACTTAGCCTTTGGACCAGCTAGTATAACTTTCGCCTTACGCCAGGCTTTAGTTATAGCATTTGTAGGTACGTAAATACCATTACGCTGTATCTCTCCTTCTTCACTTTCATCGATATATTCTACTAAGAGAATATCATCAAATATAAATGATAGTTCAAAATCATCAGGTAATCCAATATCACCCTCACTATGAGTTGATAGATCAATTAAATGTTCCTGCGGTTTAAGTATATCGATATTAGCTGGCATATAAAATATATAGGTCTGTTTTTAATTTAATCAAGATACTGTTTAAGTTCACGAACAGATATATTTTTATTTTTTGCAATTAAATATAAATTACTCTCATCTTCTTGCTCCTTCTTAACCTTCTTAATATATTTGATACGCTTAAATTTTAGACGTGGTATCAAGTTATAATATAGTCTATACTGACGCTGCTTGTCATCAAATATAACGCCAAATCTGTTTAATGTCTCATTTACAAATTGCGGTGTATCTTTACTATAAAATGAAAGCCATCTATTAAAGAGAAATGGTACAAAGGATTGCTCGCCTTCAAGATCTAGCTCCCCGGCATTATTCTTATTAGAGTAGAATAATTTATTTTGTAATTGAAAGAAGTTCATTAAGTAATAATCTTCGTTGTAGCAATCCACTGATCCTTAACTTCACGGTTAAATAGATCAATAACTCTAGTCATAAACGTTTGAGCCTCGTGGTCTGTCAAATCTGATGAGTAAGCAAATCCTGGTGCCTTATCACCAGCATTAATATTAATACCCGTATGACCTAATGCAACGTTATCTTTACTATATGTAATCGATACACTTACCTTACCTTGATCATGCACTGTCTTATCTGATCCAATAAACTTATCATTAACCATAAGATCATCACCATCAACCACAATATCCTTTTCAATAATACCTGCCAGTATTTGCGCAATAGATGTATTAAATAAGCGTTGAAACGACACAGCACCAAAAGGACATAGATTAGGAATCTCCCAACAGAAATTAATCGAGTCTGCAGAATGAATATAATCGTTAGTTAATGTATCTTCTAGGTCAATAAGATTTTCTTTAACATACATTGGAGCGCGAAACGCTACAATATTACCGAAAGGCGATACTTCTTTACGAAATTGTTCATATGCGAAACGCTTATGAATAAAATCACCGTCATATACTTGCTGATCAATAATCATATCTAATTATAGTCTGTACATATAACTTATCAACGTATTACTTTTTTATTTGTTGAAATATTTTATCACACCCTAAACTCACAACCTCTCTGTACCCCTTACTATCTAAAAAATCTTTAAGCTCTGTACTATTATAGTTACATTCAACTAAGATAATATTAATATTATATTTGTTAAAATCGATAGTCTTCAAAATATGTATTTCTCCACCCTCAGTATCTATATCTAATATATCTATATGTGTAGCTTTAATTATATTATTAAATTTATAATTTTTTACCTTTATATTTTTTCTTGTTGATCCGCCACCGACACGTTCCTCCATAATTATACGACGTTTATGTTCCTCGTCGTAGTTATTAACTATACCACTTAACATTTCACAATAACCATCTATCTCACAAAAGTCTACCATTTCCTCTTCAAATTGCGAAATAACAGCATTTATATTTTTACAACTTCTATTATTATTAAGCTGTAAAAATCTTGAAGGAGATGGTTCAAAGCATACACCACTCCATCCTAACTTTTCGAAAAGGTACGTGTTACTACAATGTATACCATCATGAGCTCCAATATCTACAAAGTACCCGTCTTTTTTATTTTTAAATATATTATTATATAACCACTTATCTTGCTCAAATTGACTGTAAAATTCCATTTATATCTGTTTCTGGGTTAAAATTATTATGAGGTAATAGGGGTCGAATCCAGTGCGTGTTATTAAGTCTATGTAAACCGCAATTAAAAGCGCAGGGAGCTATTTTAACTTTATTATAATATAGTTGATGTCCTATAATATCTTCTTGAATGTAATCCATATTTGGATGATTTAAATACAGCTTATCTATCTGATTATATGTATCGCCATATATATCCATATTATCAGAGTTTGAAAAAGCAAACATATCATTTGCAGATACTATTTTTGGTGTAGCTACCTGTATATTGTCTGGTAAATAAACTTTATCACTATCTAAACTCTTAAGATTAATGTAGGTTTCTAAATTAAAATCATACCGTATTCTAAATACCCAATCATATTTAAAGTTATAGTTTTTTTCATACGCAGATTTAAGATTAGATGATTGCATTACTGAATAAAACATAGAGTATGGTATATGTTCCTTTGTATGTGCTCTATCGTAAGCTCTAGGTAGAGTAAATTCAATTTGATCTTCTACCATCAACGACTTAGGGTTATATAATTTCTTTAAATCGTCAATATAATTTTCCGG
>Ga0315321_10002554_pt1 | contig 14096 bp, 12 predicted proteins | sample M180m21515metaG_FD_203464 | JGI IMG/M metagenome (GOLD analysis project Ga0315321, IMG submission 203464) | Ammonia-oxidizing marine archaeal communities from Monterey Bay, California, United States - M1 80m 21515 | ecosystem: Environmental > Aquatic > Marine > Intertidal zone | place: USA... | reverse complement strand
TTGGAGAGATTGGCTCTCATCTTCGTTCCTTCGTCACTACGACGAGACCCAATCTCTCCTTAAATCACAACCTCAAATCTGGGCCTTAGGTCCTGACGGGGAACAACGAACGACATGTTCGCAGAAATTGCTGAAATGAACCAAACCGCTCAGCAGAACTTTATCAAAAGCCAATTAGAGCCCTATGGCCCAGGTGAGATTGATAATCTCCTTAGGATCAGCGAAGAACTGAAAAGGATTGCAAAGTTAAATCGAAGCGTTGCGATGGAAACACGCCTGCAATCACAGGCACTGATCAAACAGCAAAAAGAGGTAATGCAACAGGCGCGTCAGTCGTCTGCATCCAATTCAGATGGCTCAAATACCGTTTGATCAAACGCCTGCAGCGTCTCCCAATGCCGGGCCGCATCTTCCTGGAACAGCGCTCGCGTAATCCCAGCCGCGAGCCGCGGGGTTGCGATCTTCATAGCGTTGATTGAACAACCGGATGCACCAAAGCTCATCGTGGCGGCAAATGTGTAGTCGTAGATGTGTCTGAGATAGGGTGCGGCGCCGGGATTGCGTTCCTGATAAGCACCGTTCCCATCCAAATACGGATACCGCCCAAGCCGCTCATTTTGTTCATCAGCAGGCGGCGTATAAGCTTCGCGCCAGGTTTTGATGTGCGGTGCGAATGGCTTCAGCTCCGGGCGTGCCGCGAAATCGACATCCATCCCAATGCATGAAATCAGATAATCCGCATCAAAGGCACCAGCACCAGTTTCCAAACGCACCCGGTCATCCTGTATTTCCGCCGCTTCCCATCCACCACCTTTGACAACTTCGAAATTTGAGAACGCGCGCACGCGGTCATATGTGTGCTGCGGTATGCTTTCTCTGAGGCCCAGAACATAGCTCATGAACCGCCATCGCCATGCGTCATCCAGGTCGCAATAATGGCGAAGGAATCCAGCGAATGTCAGCCACCTATACGGCTGGACCCGTTGTAAGCGTTCGCGCCGGACAAACATGCGAACAGTCTGGGCACCTGCGTCCAGTGCTGTCGCTGCATTATCCGCTGCAGACGCCCCTGCCCCCAGTACAGCTACATCTTTGCCCTTGAGTGCTGCAAAATCTATCGGGTCCGCCGTCGTCGCCCAATATTGGCGCGGCAAATGCTCAATGCAGGGCGGAGCAAGCCACGTGCCCGCCCCGTCCTGCCCAGTCGCCAGCACCAGCTTCCGCGCATAAACCTGTTCTTCACCAGTGGTCGTTTTCAGCGTGACCTTAAGCAGTTCATCGGGCGCCGGGGCAATGCCAGTTAGCTCGATTTCATTGCGAACTGGTATCTCGACAACTGCCCGGATCCATAGAAGGTAATCGGCCCAATGGCCTGCCGGAATAAACTCAAGAGCGTCCCAATTGGCAACGCCATACTTAGCTTCATGCCATGCCTGATAGGTCAGCGACGCGAGGCCAAGATCAGGACCGGTATAGTCCTTTGGCGAACGCAAATTGGGCATGCGAGCGTAGGTGGTCCACACGCCTTCCCGCCCATATGCAGCTTTATCAAACAACAAAATATTGCGCACACGATCCCGCATCAGGTGGTGCGCCAGGATCAAGCCGCCTTGGCCAGCGCCAGCAATGACAACGTCATAAACATGCGCGCCCTCTGGCCCGCTAGTGCTTGGCATCCAGTCTAGAGTTGGATGCGCAGTCAGTTCTAGCTCCCGCCAGACTTGCGCCTCGAGCTCAGCGAGTGTGCCGGTCATCGGCTTGGCGGGGTCAACTCTTCGATGCGACCGCCGCGCGCGATCAACATGCGGTCAATCATTTCAATGAAAAGACCATGGCAAACGACGCCGGGAGTCATGTTCAGAAAGATATCCATCTCATCAGGGTCTGGAATTTCTCCAAACCCAGCATCTAGAATCCAATGCCCTTCGTCTGAGACAAACGGCTTGCCGTTTGCCATGCGCAGGCTCGTTTTGGCACCAAATGCTTCCAAGTCTCGCTTGATCGCAGGCATTGCGAAGGCAGAAACCTCGACGGGCAGCGGGAACTTGCCCAGCACGCCCACAAGCTTGGAGCTATCCCCGATATAGACGACTTGCTTTGACAAGCTAGCGACGATTTTTTCGCGCATAAGCGCTCCACCGCCGCCTTTGACGGCCTGCAGGCTCTTATCCACCTCATCAACGCCATCAACCGTCAGGTCGATTTCAGTAACCACATCCAGCCCGACAACATTGAGGCCAAGGCGCTTGGCCATTGCAGCCGTCGCTTCTGATGTCGCAACGCAACGTACATCCAGCTTGCGTTTAGCGACGGCTTCAATGAATGCGCCAGCGGTCGAGCCGGTGCCGAGGCCCAGCGTCATGCCGGCCTCGGCCAGCTCCGCAGCCGCAAGGCCGACTTGGAGCTTCTCTTCAGCTTGTGTCATTGGCAGAACCGATTACCCGTCGATACCCCCCATGCAGACATATTTGGTCTCAACATAATCATCGATGCCATACTTGGACCCTTCGCGGCCGCTGCCTGATTCTTTGACGCCACCAAACGGTGCGACTGCCGTTGAGATCAAGCCGGTGTTCAGGCCGACAATGCCATATTCCAACCCTTCAGAAACCCGCCATGCGCGGCCCAAATCCCGGGTGTAGAAGTAGCTGGCGAGGCCGAATTCCGTATCATTCGCCATGAAGAGTGCTTCTTCTTCGGTCTCGAACTTAAAGACCGGTGCCAGTGGGCCAAAGGTCTCATCTTTCGCGACCAACGCCGATTTTGGCACATCGGCCAAAATTGTCGGCTGGAAGAAGCTGTGGCCAAGGTCATGACGCGTTCCGCCAAGCACAACGCGCGCGCCCTTCGACGTCGCATCCTGAATGTGCTCTTCCATCTTCGCGACGGCGTCCATATTGATCAGCGGTCCGATATCCATACCGCCGGACATGCCGTCGCCAATTTTGAACGCGCCGACTGCCACGCGAAGCTTCTCAACGAACTCATCATAAACGCCGCTTTGGACCAGCAAACGGTTCGCGCAAACACATGTCTGGCCAGCATTGCGGTATTTGGAGAGCAGCGCGCCTTCAACAGCAGCATCAAGGTCCGCATCGTTGAAGACGATAAACGGAGCATTGCCGCCAAGCTCCATAGACGTTTTCTTGACGGTGCCGGCACACTGTTCCATCAGCACTTTGCCGATTTCGGTAGAGCCCGTGAACGTGAGTTTTTTGACGATCGGATTGCCCGTCATCTCGCCGCCAATCGCCCGGGCAGCCCCCGTCACAACGCTGAATACGCCCTTTGGAATGCCGGCCTGCTCAGCAAGCTCCGCCAAAGCCAAAGCGGAGAGCGGTGTTTCGCTGGCGGGCTTGCAGACCATGGCGCAACCAGCCGCGAGCGCTGGAGCCGCCTTTCGGGTGATCATCGCATTCGGGAAGTTCCAAGGTGTTACAGCAGCGACGACGCCAACTGGTTCTTTCAGAACAACGATGCGTTTGTCGGATTGGTGCGGCGGAATAATATCGCCATAGACCCGGCGCGCTTCTTCAGAAAACCACTCGACGTATGATGCGCCATAAACGATTTCGCCACGGGCTTCTTCAAACGGCTTGCCCTGCTCCAGGGTCATGATCTGTGCCAGATCATCCTGGTGTTCCATCATGAGCTCAAACCAGCGGCGCAGAATATCAGAACGTTCTTTGGCGGTCTTCGCGCGCCACGCTGGGAACGCAGCCTCAGCGGCTTCGATCGCGCGACGGGTTTCATCAGCGCCCATCCGGGGCACGGTTCCTACAGCCTCTCCATTCGCTGGATTAGACACTGTGATTGTCTCACCAGAATCGGCATCAGCCCAGACACCGTCAATGTAGCATTGCTGACGGAACAGTGCCTTGTTTTTAAGCTGCATGATGAATTCCCCCGATATTAATGTCATGTCATGAAACGGAATGTTCCATGACGCTTATTGGCTGGCGCCACGCCCAACGTCTAACCTACTGCACCCGACTATATCCCGATTATGCGCAAACCGGAACATCGAACTCTCAGTTCGCTGATGCGGCGTCCTCAACGATCATGCGGGCTTCGCGCCCGCCACGCCATGTGTCTATCTCAACCCGCCCTGCCAAATGAATAACGGCACCCTTGGACGCCTCCAAAAAATCACCTAACGGACGGCCCGCAGCTCGGAAAGCCATAGCCTGCATGGCCGTGCCATCAGCACCTGTGAAGCGCAGACGATAGTGCGCGTCTTTAATAAGCGCAGCATGCTCCAACCGCACGCCAGCCAGCACAAATCGCGGCTCAGGATTGCCAGCGCCGAATGGTTGAAGGTGCTCCAAGGATTCCGCCACGTCCAAGGACGCGGCTGGCCCGACAACGCCATCAAGGGAGTATCCCCGCTTCGTCCGCGCCATGGCGACGTCATCCGCTAGAGCGTCAGCCAAAGCTGTGGTGAACGCCTCAAACCCATCAGCCGAACATCTAAACCCAGCCGCCATAGCGTGACCGCCACCGGACGTTAGCAGGCCAGCTTCCCGCATGCGGATAATGGCTGGTCCCAGATCGACACCACTGACCGAACGGCCTGAACCCACTGCAACGCCGTTTTCTATTGCCGCAACCAGTGCTGGTCGTTCAAACCGCTCCGCCATCCGGCTCGCCACAATGCCGACAACGCCTTGCCGCCAGCCTTCGCCGAACACTGCAATGATTGGCACATTTTCCGCCGCTTGCGCCTCTGCTAGCGGTGTCGCTTCTTCAATCACACGCGCTTCAATTTCCTGACGCTCGCGGTTCAGACCATCCAGCGTCTGGGCCAAGGCTTCCGCCGCCGCATAATCTTCTGTTGAAAGGAGCTCGAGCCCTGCCCGGCTATCCCCAATCCGTCCGCCAGCATTGATTCGGGGGCCAAGCATGAAGCCCAGGTGATAGGGCCGAAGCGCATCTGTCACGCTGGCGACATTCAACAACGCATCAATGCCTGGATTACGGCGCGCGGACATGACTTTCAGGCCCTGGGCCACAAGCGCACGATTAACACCCGTCAGGGACGCCACGTCCGCCACAGTTCCAAGCGCTACGAGATCAAGCAGCGCCATCAAATCAATCTCTGGCTTGCCTGCGTCCCGAAGGCTTCGGTTCAAGCCAATAGCGAATAGAAAACACACGCCAACCGCAGCCAATTGTTGATGGGGTGTTGTTTCGTCTGCCCGATTTGGGTTCACGACCGCCAGCGCGTTTGGCGTTTCATCCGCACCTACGTGATGGTCCAAGATAATAACTTCGAGCCCAAGCGCATTGGAGGCATCTATCGCTTCAAAAGCAGTGGCACCGCAATCAACAGTAATGACTAGGCTCGCACCTTGATCTTTAAGCGACTGCATAGCGCCGGGGTTGGGGCCATAGCCTTCACGCTCACGGTCCGGCACATAGATGAGCGGTTCTGCGCCCAGTCCCCGAAAGATACGGCGGAGCAAGGCGCCGGATGTGGCGCCATCGACGTCGTAATCGGCCAGAATTGCTATTTGCTCGCCAGCGTCCAAAGCTGCCATGACGCGCGCTATGGCCCGGTCCATATCCAGAAGGTGCGATGGGTCCGGTAGTGCATCGCGGAGGCGCGGGCTGAGGTACAGCTCCGCTTCCTCCAGCGAATTCACCCTGGCCGCTAGTACGCCTGCGACCACGCCCGGTAATTCAAGCTGACGCTCAATCTCACGGGCAAGATCAGCGTCGCCAGCACGCAAGCGCCAGCGCCGACCGGTCGCTGAGTTTGATACGCCAAGAACGGGCGCGTCCGTCATGCCGCTGCTCAGTCGTCGAACATCGGCTTCCGGTCGAAGTTATGGAACGTGTCCAACTTGCGGACAGTGCCGGTTTTAGAGCGCATAACGAGCGATTCTGTCCGCACGCCAAGACCTTCGCGACGCACACCGGACAGCATCGTTCCACTGGTAACGCCCGTCGCCGCAAACATAACGTCGCCGCTGGCAAGTTCGAGCAAGCTGTACTTCCGATCAAAGTCTTTGATGCCGATCCGGTCTGCCCGGCCACGCTCATCATCATTGCGGAAGATCAAACGGCCTTGGAATTGGCCGCCGATGCAGCGCAATGCCGCCGCTGCCAGAACGCCTTCTGGCGCACCGCCGGAGCCCATATAGATGTCCACACCGCTTTCGGCTTTAGTCGTTGCGATCACGCCAGATACGTCACCATCAGAAATAAGCATGATCCGAGCGCCAGCGTCGCGGACCCGACCAATCATTTCCTGATGACGCGGACGATCAAGAATGCAAACAACGAGATCCTCGACCTTCACACCCTTTGCTTTGGACAATGCAGCCAGATTTTGTTCTGGCGTATTGTCCAAATCGACCACGCCTTCTGGCAGGTCTGGACCGACGCCGAGCTTGTCCATGTAAACGTCTGGCGCATGCAAGAAACCGCCGGCATCTGCCATAGCCATAACGGCAAGCGCGTTTGAACCGCCCTTCGCCGTGATCGTCGTGCCTTCAAGCGGATCGAGGGCAATATCGATCTTTGGACCGTTTCCGGAGCCGACCTTCTCGCCAATGTAAAGCATCGGCGCTTCGTCACGTTCGCCTTCGCCGATGACGACTTTGCCATCAATGTCGAGGGAGTTCAGTGCGCGGCGCATAGCATCAACGGCTGCTTGGTCGGCAGCCTTTTCGTCGCCACGGCCCATCAGGCGGGAAGCTGCAAGTGCAGCAAATTCTGTGACGCGCACAGCTTCAAGCGCCAAATTACGGTCCATAGTCAAGTCAGCCACAGGGGCGTCCTCCTAATTGGAATATCCTCGCGCCTACTTAGTGCGGGAGTTTTTATTGATTAAAGCGATTCGATTTTCATCAGAATAGGTGCTTCGGCAGCAGCTTCCAACGCGCTTAGTGCACTTGCGACATCTCTCATTGTCGCCTCAGTCGTCTCATGCGTCGTCATTACAACTGGTACCGGCTCATTCGGCTGCCGACCATGCTGCAACACGGACTTAATCGACACGCCATACTTACCGAGTACACCCGCTACATCAGCAATAACGCCTGGCTGATCAATGACATTCAGGCGGATGTAATAGGCACCATGCCGGTCCGCGATTGGCGTGGTTTTAAGTGCACCTAGGCTTGCTGTATCACGACCAAATGCGCGCGCTGTCCGGCCAGCAGCAATATCCACAATGTCGCCCAAAACCGCAGACGCCGTAGCGCCACCGCCGGCCCCTGGCCCGACCAGCAAGGCTTGGCCAACAGGCTCAGCGTCCACCATGACGGCATTGGTGACGCCATCAATGCGTGCTAAATCTGCGCTTTCCGGTACGAGACAAGCGGAGACGCGCTGCTCAACACCCGTTTCAGACTTTGCAGCAACGCCCAGCAAGCGAATCCGATAACCAAGCTCTTTCGCAAACTTAATATCAAGCGCAGAGACGTCACGAATGCCGGACACCTCAACAGCATCAAAATCAGGCTTCACGCCAAACGCGATTGCAGATAGGATCGCTAGCTTATGCGCTGCATCGACGCCATCGATGTCAAAGCCTGGGTCAGCCTCAGCATAGCCTAATTCCTGGGCCTCTTTTAGAACATCATCGAAAGCCCGGCCTGTGCTGAGCATTTCTGTCAGGATGAAATTGCAAGTGCCATTTAAAATACCATAGACCCGCTCAACTTCATTGCCAGCAAGGCCTTCTTTCAGCGCCTTGAGAATGGGGATGCCGCCTGCAACAGCTGCTTCAAATGCGAGCTGTACATTATTTGCTTCAGCCAACGCTGCGAGGCGTCCACCATGGCGCGCGATCATGGCCTTGTTTGCAGTGACGACATGCTTGCCAGCGACAAGTGCGGCTTCAACCGCCGCCAAAGCATGCCCGTCTTCTCCGCCGACCAATTCAACAACGATATCAACATTATCACTGGCAGCGAGCTGGGATGGGTCGTCCCGCCAGGTCATGCCTGTGATATCGATACCGCGGTCCTTGGATCGGCTGCGGGCGGATACTTCTGTCACTGTCACTGGAGCGCCTGCGCGCGCCGTAATCATCTCAGCATGCGCCTCTAGCGTCCGCACCGCTTCTGCGCCGACAGTGCCTAATCCGATAAGTCCAACACGTACGGTCATTCCGCCGCCTCCGCTTGCTTTGCATTTTGGGCCGCAGCCATATCCGCCGCATCTTTGCTATCGCGCACTTTGGCCAGGAACTGTTTAACGCCGCGTGCAGCCTGCCGGATACGCTGCCGATTCTCTACAAGCGCCAATCGGACAAAACCTTCACCGTTTTCGCCAAACCCAACACCCGGCGATACCGCGACATCAGCCTCATCCAATAGCAGTTTGGCGAAACCCAGCGAGCCCAGTTCTTCGAATGCTGGCGGCACAGGCGCCCATGCGAACATTGTGGCTGGCGGCGGCGGCACATCCCATCCAGCTTGGCTGAATGACGACGTCAGCACATCGCGGCGTTGTTGGTAGAGCGCGCGCACTTCATCCACACAATCCTGTGGGCCATTCAAAGCCGCCGTTGCAGCAACTTGAATTGGCGTGAAGGCACCGTAATCGAGATAGGACTTCACCCGTGTCAACGCGCCAATTAGGTCTTTGTTGCCAACGCCATACCCAACCCGCCAACCGGGCATGGAATAGGTTTTGGAAAGCGAACCAAACTCAACCGCGATATCGCGCGCACCCGGTGTTTCCAGGATAGACGGCGGCGGTTGATCATCGAAATAAATCTCGGAATACGCCAAGTCTGACACAATAAAGATGTTGTGGCGCTTACAGAACGCGACGACATCCTTGTAAAAATCCCGGGTCGCCATCATCGCCGTTGGATTTGACGGATAGCTGAGCAGCAACGCCGTCGGTGGCGGGACTGCGTGACGAACGGCACGTTCCAATTCAGCAAAAAAGCTTGCGTCTGGGGTGACCGATATATTCCAGAGCGACGCACCCGCAATCACAAAACCAAACGCATGGATCGGATAGCTAGGATTTGGGGCCAAAACGATATCGCCAGGCGAGGTGATGGCCTGGGCCAAATTCGCCAACCCTTCTTTGGAGCCAAGCGTGACAACGACTTCGCTATCAGCGTTCAATTGTACGTCAAAGCGACGGTCATAATATCCGGCAATAGCGCGGCGCAGGCCTGGAATACCTTTAGATGTCGAGTAGCGATGGGTGCGCGGATCGCCGACGGCCTCCGTCAGTTTATCGACGATGTGTTTTGGCGTTGCTGAATCCGGATTGCCCATACCGAAATCAATAATATCCCGGCCCTCGGCCCGGGCGGCGGCTTTCATGGCGTTCACTTCCGCGAAGAGATACGGGGGCAATCGGCGGATTTTGTGAAACTGAAAGCTCATCGCTTGAGCGCTCCGAAGCATGGGAAAATAAGGCAAGCGGCGGGAGACATACCGCCTTCAGGCGCCCAGGTATAGGTCAACCCGGCTTGGCGCATCGGCTTCAGCGGTGGAGACTTCCTGCCGGACACGCGCGCCACGCGCTTCCATTGTGGCAACCAATGCTGATACCGCACCCGCTGTCCCTGCTCCGACGCCCACCACAATCAGACTGCGGTTACTTGTTTGCGCGGACTCTATAGCCCTGCCAATCACACCTTCTGGCATGGTTTCAGCATATGCCAGCGGCAATGCGGCAAGCAGCTTACGCGGCGTATTCGCTGGTCCGCCACGAGTCTCTTGCTCGGCCTGAACACGGGCCGCTGCCAAGGCAGCCCACTCTTGCTGCAACTGCGAAGACGCTTCCGGCGCTGCAGTCTTAGCATCAGAAAGCATAGTAGGCGCTGCTTCTGGACCACCGCTCAGGTTCTTAAAGCCCGTGCGGCAACCCGCAAGGGTTAGTGCGACTAAAAGGACTATTGTGCAGCGCAACATAGCATTCCAAATGTGTGCTATAATCTATTAACAAGGAATATAGGGGGCTTTGTCCATGAACAAGACCGTTGAACCGCCATCAACCGACGATGTCGAGCGCCTAGCGGCTAAAATCACAGACATCGCCGAACGCAGCCAGCGCCTCGTGACAGAGTTCATTGAAAAAACGACTGACCCTTCGGCCTCACCCGAAGAAGCCCAGGGTGCTATGCAGGATGCCTTTGCCATTGGGCAGACATTCATGGAATTCGCTGGGCAGATGACCGCTAATCCTGCACGGTTCATGGAAGCGCAAACCACGCTCTGGACGCAATACGCCAACCTTTGGCAATCAACAATGGCCCGAATGGCTGGCCAGGAGGCTGAGCCCGTTGCAGCGCCAGAACCCGGCGACCGGCGCTTCAAAGACCAGGAATGGTCGGACAATGTTGTATTCGACTACATCAAGCAATCGTATTTGCTCACATCTGGATGGCTGAAAGACCAAGCCCACGACGCCGAGGGCTTGGACGACCACACCGCCCACCGCATTGATTTTTACACGCGCCAATTCGTAGACGCGATGTCGCCCACGAACTTTGTCGCAACGAATCCCCAAGTGCTTCGCGAAACCATTGAGAGCAAGGGCGAAAACTTGCTGCATGGCCTCAGCAATATGCTGAATGACCTGGAGAAAGGCCACGGCAGCCTACGCATCAGCCAAACGGATCTGGATGCATTTGAAGTCGGCGGCAATATCGCGGTGACGGAAGGCAAGGTCGTTTACCAGAATGACCTGATGCAGCTGCTCCATTATGCCCCGCTCACCGAAACGCAGTTCGATAAGCCGCTGCTGATCGTGCCGCCCTGGATCAACAAGTTCTATATCCTGGACCTGAAGCCGGAGAATTCTTTCATCCGTTGGGCGACAGAACAGGGCCACAGCGTCTACGTGATTTCCTGGGTAAATCCCACAGGCGATCTCCGCGATAAAGACTTTTCCAGCTACATGTTGGAAGGCCCGCTCGCAGCCGTGGAAGCGATCAAGCAGGATGTGGGTGCAGAGAAAGTGAACGCCATTGGCTATTGCCTCGGCGGCACCCTGCTCGCCTCCACCCTAGCCTACGCGTCTGAACACAAGATCGATAACTTCGCCAGCGCCACCTTCTTCACGACATTGGTGGACTTCGAACGCGGCGGCGAGCTGACCGTATTCGGTGATGAAAAGCAAATCCAAGGCATCGAACGGAAGATGGCCAAAGACGGCTTTATGGACGGCGCCGATATGGCAATGACGTTCAACAGCCTGCGCTCCAACGACCTGATCTGGTCCTTTGTCATCAGCAATTATCTGCTGGGCAAAGACCCGTTCCCGTTCGATCTTCTGTACTGGAATTCAGACTCGACCCGCCTGCCGGAAGCCATGCATAGCTTCTACCTGCGCAGCATGTATCAGCAAAACAAACTGAAGGAGCCCGGCGGCGTTGAGATGAACGGCACGCCGATTGATCTACAGAACATCAAGACGTCATCGTATTTTGTTGCCGCCAAAGAAGACCATATCGCACCCGCTGATGCGGTCTATCAGGGCACGAAGCTGTTTGGCGGGCCGGTGAAATACGTGCTCGCTGCATCCGGCCATATTGCTGGCGTTGTAAACCCACCACCGCCAGAGAAATACGGCTATTGGACGAACACCAAATCGCCTGCAACGTTGGAAGAATGGTTTGAAACTTCCACTGAAAGCAAAGGCTCCTGGTGGCCAGACTGGCAGAAGTGGATCGCGCGCAAGGCCGGCAAGAAAGTGCCCGCGCGCATTCCTGGCGCAAATGGCCTCAAAGCCATTGAAGCAGCCCCTGGCAGCTACGTGCAGGTGCGCTCTTAGTGAATGCGGAGCTGGCACGGCCGACGGATGCCCGCGCCATCGCCGAACTGCATGTTGCTGTATGGCGCACGACATACGCGGAACTAGCGCCGCCCGAAGCGCTTGAGCGACTGGGCGGCGCGATCCGCCTACCATAATGGCAGGCGGCGCGTGCTGATCCTGCGAGTGCGGCTGGGATATTTGTCATTCGGTCCGGGGATACGATCATCGGATTCGCGAAAGCGCAGCTCGATCCTCTCAGCCCGATGCACGGGCGTGGTGAGATAAAGCATTTATATATTGCAAGTTCCGAGCAGTCGCGCGGGCTTGGTCGCCTGCTGTTCAATGCAGCTTCGAGCTATTTAGAATCAATCGACGCTCCCGGCGTCGCACTCGGCGTCGTGGATGAATATGACCGGGCTATTGCGTTCTATGAACGGCTTGGTGGCAAACATGTCGGTGAATACACGGACCCCGGACCGTTATGGCGTTCCCGCAATCTGATCTACGCCTGGGACTAGGGATTTTTCCGAAGCGATCCACAGGCAAGGTATGCGGAAGCGATAGCGGCACGGGGCATAGCATTTTATATATGAGCCTATGACATTCCTTGAAGCATCCTCCCTCGCCTCTCCCCATCTCCTGGGGATTGAGAATTTGACACCATCGGAAATCAATCTGCTGCTCGACCTATCTGAGCATTATGTGGATATGAACCGAAGCGGGTCCAAAAAAACGGACCTGCTGCGCGGGCGCACGATCATCAACGTGTTCTTCGAATCCTCCACTCGTACGCGCACATCCTTTGAGTTGGCGGGCAAGCGGCTTGGTGCTGATGTGATCAACATCTCGCCAGAAGTCAGCGCCGTCCGTAAGGGCGAAACACTGCTGGATACAGCGCTGACGCTCAACGCCATGCATGCAGACTTACTGGTCGTGCGGCATCCAGAATCCGGTGCCGTTCAACTGATCGCGGAAAAAGTCAGCTGCTCAGTCGTCAATGGTGGCGATGGCGCACACGAACACCCGACACAGGCGCTACTGGATGCGCTTGCCATTCGCCGCCGTGTTGGCCGGTTGCATGGTCTGGTCGTTGCGATTTCAGGCGACATTGCCCATAGCCGCGTCGCCCGCTCCAATATGCTGCTGCTGAAGACCATGGGCGCCGATGTCCGTGTCATCGCGCCACCCACTTTGATCCCAGCAGATATCGACCGTTACGGCGTTGAGGTCTTCCACGACCTGGCAGAGGGCGTGAGGGACGCAGATATCGTTATGATGTTGCGCCTGCAGCAAGAACGCATGCGTGGCAGCTTCATTCCCTCAACATCTGAATATTTCCATTTCTTCGGGCTGGACCGCGCCAAGCTGGCTAATGCCAAACCGGACGCGTTGATCATGCATCCAGGCCCTATGAACAGGGGCGTCGAGATTGATTCCGATGTGGCGGACGACATCAACCGCTCGCTTATTCAGGAGCAGGTGGAAATGGGCGTCGCCGTCCGCATGGCCTGCCTGGACCTTCTCACCCGCGACCTCTCCAATAATGCGGGAGATGAGGCATGAGCGAGCGCACATTCTTCGCCAACGCCCGCCTACTGGATCCCGCATCCGGCTTGGATGAAACAGGCGGGCTTTTAGTTGAGGGCCGCATGATTGCGGATTTCGGCGCGCATCTGGGTACACCGTCTGACGATGCAGACGTTATTGATTGTGATGGCTTCTGCCTCTCTCCCGGCCTGATCGATATGCGCGTTCACCTTGGCGAACCCGGAGCTGAGCACAAAGAAACATTGACCACGCTTAGCCAGGCCGCTGCGAAGGGCGGTGTAACGGCCGTTGTCGGACTGCCAAATACAGACCCGCCGGTTGACGACGCTGCCGTCGTTGAATTTCTGGCCCGGCGCGGGCGTGAAGTGCGCGGTGTTAAAGTCTTCGCTTATGGTGCCGCAACTAAAGCCATGGAAGGCAAGCGGCTGACAGAGGTTGGCCTGCTGAAGCAGGCAGGTGCCCTTGGATTCACAGATGGACTGCATGCCGTCAGCGACGCTGTCGTGATGCGCCGCGTTCTAGCCTATGCCAGCGGCTTCGGTGCACTGGTATTGCAGCATGTGGAAGAACCTGATCTCACCCATGGCACCGTCGCAACCGAGGGTGAGATAGCGACACGGTTGGGCCTACCTGCCGGACCCGCTATAGCTGAAGCCATGATGTTGGAGCGCGATCTAAGGTTGGTGGAGCTAACCGGTGCGCGCTATCACGCAACGCAGATATCAACCGGTGCTGCCGTATCCGAACTGGCCAGTGCCAAGCGGCGCGGGCTCGATGTCAGTGCTGATACTGCACCGGCCTATTTCGCC
>Ga0315321_10002553_pt1 | contig 14102 bp, 15 predicted proteins | sample M180m21515metaG_FD_203464 | JGI IMG/M metagenome (GOLD analysis project Ga0315321, IMG submission 203464) | Ammonia-oxidizing marine archaeal communities from Monterey Bay, California, United States - M1 80m 21515 | ecosystem: Environmental > Aquatic > Marine > Intertidal zone | place: USA... | reverse complement strand
AACAGAAGGTTTTTTTTATAGTCAATTCATTGTTTTCAATGATTTCAAAACAATGTATTCGTATGGCTTTTCGCCTTACTAATCAAAATAAAAGGATGAAACAAAAGATTCCTAAGACAGTTTTACCACAATTTAAAATCGTTTTCCTTTGTTTTAGCCATCACAAAGCAAACCCGTAATGCGTTTCACCTGACAAAACAACCTAAGGCAACCCTCGGTATAAAGTAAGGCGTTTCACCTTGCATCATTCCCCATTGTTTTAATAATGCACAAGTCATGAGTAACTTTTCTAAGTCTCTTTCCAGCTACTCGAAAGCTTACCCCGGTGGCCTCACCGAACTTGCCGCACAGGCCAAATTGAGCCGACCTTCCCTTTATGATGCCATGTCGGGAAAATCCATTCCGCGCCCAGAAACTCTTGAGAGAATCCTGAAGGCCTTGGACTTGCCGGAAAAGTCTTCCGACGAGCTAAAAAAACAGCATCAGGTCAGTGCATCCCTATCGACGAGAAAAAAGAGGATGGAGTTTATGCAATTGAAAGAAGATTTCGCGCAACAAGTCGGATCCTATTTATTGGGCAAAGGTCTTGAGGTATCTTATGTTTCTTCACGCGAAGAGGCAGACCTTGTCGTTCGAACTGGAAAACAACGTCTTCCCCTTCTAGCCTTACCATTGATTCACGACTATCCGAAAGTTCTCGGCACTTTGCTGACTGCCATGTACGAGTATTCTTCTTCGAAAGGTTTCGTTTGCCTTCCAAGGGTGACTCCGACCGACCGAAAAAAAAGCCCAACCTTTGATAAACATGGGATAAGGATCATTGCCTACAAGAGCCTTCCAAAAATCCTTGCCCGGAACTAAACGCGGCGACCGGGCCTGAAAGAAATATATTAAGTCAATGTTTTGCCCTTTTGCACTACACCCTACCCTGCCGTTCGCAAAGATTCGGGAGGTATTTTTTTGGAAATCCCCCGTATTATGTCTTGTATCCGTGCATGATATGAATCAGTTTTTCTTTCCTCGCATGAAAAATGTCAAAGCCTGTCGCGATCCATCATATACAAGCCGTCTAGGCTGCGCATTTTAAATTATTCGCCAATTTTATAAGCTTTTATCATTTGACATGAATTCCGATATTCTGCCTCATAATGTTCTCGTGTATTTTGTACAAAAAGAAAACGGATCATTCCCATGAGAATCGCAGCAGGAGTTCTTTTGATCGTAGCGGCGATTTTAAATGTCATGGGAGGGTGCAGTTGGGCTGGTGCAGGTGCTTGTGCGGGGTGCGTTGGCGAAGTATTGGAACAAGACCGACTCCATCAGGAGAACCAATGGAGCGAAACAGATGGTCCGATTGACGATAATTCTTACGCTGACGAAGAGGAGGGTAATGAGACGGATGAGAACGATGCCGAATCAAATGACTCCGCTTGGGAAGAAGGAGCGACGGACTACGACGAATTCGAGGCTGAACCTCCAAGTCAAGAAACCATTGATGAATTGAAAACCTCCGGTGCCGGAATGGCCCTCTACGGCTTTGCCATCATGATTCTTGCGGGAGTCATGATCGGAGCGGCCATATGCGCATTCAAGGCCAAGAAGGCAAAATTTGTTTTGATTACCGGCATCTTGTCAATTGTAGCCGAGGTTATGGGCGTTTTGCTCGTATACTTCATTCTTCCGGAACAAGCCGACGATATTTTGTCCAGCGTGGCCCTTCTTTTCAAACTTCCCGGAGTTTTGGCAGGAATTTTCTCCATCATCGCGGTGCGCTCGTTCCCTCACCCTCTTTTGAGCTCGTAAATGGACAAAAGTTTCAGTCAAATCAAAACTGTTTTCCTCAATGAGCTAGCTTTTACGCCCCGTAAGATTGCCGTCTCCGTGACTTTCGTCTTTTTTTGCCTTTTATGGGGTTTCGCCTTCAAGGGATTGATTGAATTGGACGAATACCTAAAAGAAGCCAACTCCGAGGAAGGCTTGTTTCTTGGTTTTTTAACATGGATTTTGGGTCTTGAGCCGCGGGAATTGGAGCAATTCGAGAAAACCGGGGTATTTCTTGTCTCTTTCGGCATCCTTTCGCTTCTGACGACTCATTATTTCGTTATCATCATGACGAGCGATCAAACGGCATCGGAGATCGGCAACCGCTATTTCAGGTACTTGGTCACGAGGTGCGGTAGAACGGAAATCTTCATGGGCCGACTGCTTTCGGCCCTGACAATAAGCTTGGCCGCCATTGCCCTGACGGGAATCGCCGCCTTCGGGGCAGATTGCTACCTGAACGGGACAGCTTCATTCGATTCGGTGCTCTTTGTGATCAAGACATGCTTTTGGGTCTTCTTGTTCTGCCTTCCTTTCGTATGCCTATGCTCAATGATCTCGGCATGGAGTGGGTCCGTCGCCACTTCAATGCTTTGCTCCATGAGTTTGGCTTTCCTTCTTCCAAAAGTTTTCAACATAATAGAGTTAAAATGGAAGAAGGTTGAAGGGATCAAAGACATAAGGGAATATTTCCCGGGAAACTTCACCCATTCGGTTCTGCTTGAAAACGCAAATGCCAGTAATGTCATCGTTCCACTCGTCTATGCCGCCGTATTCGTTTGGATCGGTTGCTCCATTTTCAGGAGAAGGGAATTTCCGTGAACCCGGTCGTTGAGACCAAAGATCTCGGCAAGGCGTTCGGGGCAACCGTCGCCTTGAAGGGCGTAAACCTGGAAATTCCACCCCATCAGGTTATCGGATTGGTTGGTCCGAATGGCGCTGGCAAAACAACCCTTTTCTCCATCATTTCGGGTTTCCTAAAGCCAGGCGTTGGTACCGTCCGGGTCTTGGGGCACTCGCCTTTGTCTCCCGAATTGCAGGGTCGGGTCTCAATTCTACCTCAAGATGCTCCTCTAAGGAGGGGGGTCAGCATAATAAAACAGTTTGAGTTCTTTGCCAAGCTACAGGGACTTTCTACGAAAGAGGCTTCGGAAGAAGCCGAAAAAGCGCTCGGCGAGGTGGATCTGCTGGAAAAGGCCGGCGAAGGACCGGATTCCCTGAGTCACGGCATGAGAAAAAGGGCTTCCTTGGCTCAAAGCTTCATTGGCAATCCCGAGTTGATTCTACTGGATGAACCGACCGCCGGCCTGGACCCGGTTACGACTCAAAAAGTACGGGAATTGGTTCTTCGGAAAGCAGAAGGACGTACGATCATCATAAGCTCGCACAACTTGGCGGAACTACAGGAGGCTTGTGACAGCGTGGCTATCCTAAACTTGGGGAAGTTGGTCGATTTCCGACCGGTCTCGGAGATCGTCGGCCGGAGCAAGACCATGATCGTCCGTCTGGAAAGTCCACCTGGCGAGCAGTTGACAAAGGCAGTAAGCGAACTCCCTGAAGTCGTCTCGGTCAAAACCGGCGATCAGGGAAATCCACGGATGATCATAACGGTGGACGGATCCATCGACGATTCGGAGGTTGATCTTGCCATTCTGGGTGTGTTCAAGGAACAAAAAGCCCGCTATCGCGAAATCAGGCGCGGGGAATCCCTCGAAGAAAAGGTCGTTCAAATTACCAACGAGGATCGAATCGATGAAAATTCGGGCCCAACTCCAACGGATACACCAACCCCGACACAAACTCCCCCAGATTCAAGCTCGAAGCAATAGGTGATTGATCCACTGCCCCCAAGGCTCATTCGGCCTGGGTTCCGAAAAGTCGGCAAAAAATGAATTAGGGCGAGTTCACCTTCGCCTGATCCCTAATTTCGAAATTTCCTTGGTAGAACGATAACTCAGTTGAGACAGAACTTTTGGTATCCGATGAACGGAAATATTTGAATACGATGTTCGTTCGGTTATGTTGTGATAATCGTGAGTAAGAAAAAAAAACATCCCTTGGAAATCATCATCATCTTGGGACTGACTTTGGCCTTTGCCTCCATTTGGCTTTGGGCGCACTGGAACTTGTCCCGGGAACCGCCGCACCACAAAGGCCCGGGGAGTGTCGGTTACCCGGAACCCAATGCATCGGCCAATGAATAAACTCCTATGCGTTTCGGGATGTTCACGGGGACTCGGCCGGGCCTTGGCCATTGAGTTCTCGACCCGCGGATGGCGTGTGGCAGGGGGAGCCAGGGACGGGGACTCTCTCGATCAACTCAGGCAAACCCTTGGCACCGACAACCACTTGCAAACACTTGACGTGACAAGCCCCGAGCAAGTCGATTCGTTTTCGAGAAACGTCATCGAAAAACTTGGTTGCCCCGACTTGTTGGTAAACAATGCCGGAATGATCAATGCCAATGCCAAATTGAGAGATGTTCCGCCCGAAGAATTCGCCCAAGTTCTTTGCACCAACCTGGGGGGCACCCACAACATGATCCGGGCGTTCCTGCCTTTTATGGAGAAGGAGGGTAAGGGTGTAATCGTAAACTTCAGTTCATACTGGGGGAAATCGGCTGCTCCGGAAGTCGGCCCCTACTGCGCCAGCAAGTGGGGAGTGGAAGGACTAACGCGATCCCTTGCCCAAGAACTCCCCTCAGGCTTAAGCACAGTTGCCCTGAACCCCGGAATTATCGATACGGACATGCTCCGCTCCTGCTTCGGTGAACAAGCGGCTAGTTACGAAACCCCCGCTGCCTGGGCAAAAAAAGCCGTGGATTGCCTGAGTGGACTGGGAGTTAGCGACAACGGGGAAACCGTAATTCCCTGAGCTTTTAAATTGGCATTCCTTGCAAATCGGCTTTCTTTTGACAGCTGCAGTCTGTATAACGCCAAGCATGCTCACACACACGGTTATTTTTTGGCTCAAGGAGGGATTAACGCAAGAGGACAGAAATTTGTTCTTCGAGGGAGCAAAGACCCTTGCGACCATCGAGTCGGTTGTTCAAAGCTTCATGGGCACTCCGGCAAATACCCCCAAACGCCCTGTCGTTGACGATAGTTACGATTGTGCCCTAAGCGTAAGCTTGCGGGACCTCGATGCTCACGACCTTTACCAAGCTGATCCGATTCACTTGGCCTTCATCGAAAAATGCGGGCATTTGTGGGAACGTGTCGTAATCTACGATGCAAGTTAATCCAAGTCCGGTCCCAACAGTTTGTTATTGGATTGAGTAGCTAAAAAACGAGTCAAGCCGTAGGCAAGTACGACTGCCATCGGACCAATGACGAATCCTTGGGGACCATAGGCAAGTATCCCACCTATGATTCCAAGAAAAAGCAAGAAGCTCAACCAAGCTCCCTGCTCGTGAAGCTTGCGGCCCATCTTGGCTCGAGCCCGGCTTATCAAGTAGTTCAAAAACAGGCACAGACCAGCCATCACCAAGGCCGTGACAGGCTCCCCTCTGGACCAAACGAGCGAAGACAAGGGCAACCAGACCATGGCACTGCCAACCACGGGAACCAACCCGATGAAAGCCCCAAGGAAAAAGACCGGTAGAAAGAAAATTCCGCCTACGAAATGGGCGACCAAGGCAAGCATGACTCCTCTTAGCAAGGACGTGAGAACCGTATCGCTAAGCAAACGAAGGGTAATCTTTCGATGCAACTGGAACCACGAACTGACTTCCTCCTGATTAAACCCCCCCATTTTCATGGCCTTGGTCAAAAAAGTCCCTCCGTGAGCATAGAGAAAGGATAAGGCAATGAGAGCTAGGGTCAATTCGGCTACAAAACCACGGGTACCGTTAAAGAGAAACCCCAAAAAAGTACCTGAAAATTCGCGCGTATCCCCTATCAGGTTGGTCACGAACTGAACGGTCTTCTCCCGGTCGATGGGGAGGCGGGGATAAATGGACTGGATTTCGCTCACGCCATTGGAAACACTTTCAACAAGGGCATCACGCCCCTCCTCTTTGCCCATGGCGAGAGACCAGATGGTCTCGGTGATACCTTGAGCACTACCTGACCCCGAGGCTTGAAGCAAAAGAAGAAGGAAAGGAGAAAGCAAAACCAACAACAAGGTCAGGGTTGAAAGAACTGCGCAAAGTTCTGCTCGTCTTTGTTCTTGCAAGCGGGGAAGAATGATTCTTCCCAAACGCTCAATTGGCCGGAAAAAGACCGGATAGGTAAGGGCGGCCAAAGAAACGGCAAAGAGTATGAATTCGAAAAGCGGACGGAATGTTCCGTAAAGGGGGATCAGCAAAAGCAGCAGAGCGAGAATCAACAAGGTGCGTCTTCTCCAAATCTGCCAAAAGGCCTTTCTCTTGTTGGACAAGAGATCCTCGGGATCACTATCTGGCAGGTCACTTTCGGCCATTCTCAACTTCTAGTCACGGTGGCGTGTCTTCGCAAGATGGTTTCTCAGGAATTTTCCCGTATGGGTTTCTTGACGGGCAAGTTTTTGCGGGGATCCTTCGAAGATTAGTTTTCCACCACCCTCACCTCCCCCGGGTCCGATTTCAATCAAATGATCAGCCAAACGAATGACGTCAAGATTGTGTTCGATCACGACAAGCGTGTTACCGGCATCCCGAAGCTTGAAAAGCAGATCCATCAGTCGCTGCACATCAAGCCAATGCAAGCCTGTGGTCGGTTCATCGAGCAAATACAAGGCTTTCCCGGACTGTTTCCGACTAAGCTCAAGGGATAGCTTCAGCCTCTGAGCTTCCCCGCCCGAAAGCGTGTTGGCCGCCTGTCCGAGTTGCAGATAGCCCAACCCGACGGCATCCAGAGTTTCCAGCTTGGAAAGGATGGAAGGATGCTTGCCAAAGACGTCGATGGCTTCGGAAACAGTCATCTCCAGAACTTCCGCTATATTTCTTCCCCGAAAACTCACTTCGAGAGTCTCGCGATTGTAGCGCCGGCCCTTGCAACTCTCGCACTCGACGAAGACATCGGCCAGGAACTGCATGTCCAGCTTGACCATTCCGTCTCCCTTGCATCGTTCGCAGCGCCCCCCGGGAAGGTTGAAACTAAAGCGACCCGGACTGTACCCTCGGACGCGGCTCAGGGAACACTGGGAAAAGAGTTTGCGCAATAAATCGAAAAGCTTTACGAAGGTGGCTGGGTTGGAACGGGGACTTTTTCCAATCGGCGATTGATCTACCCGCACGGCTTGCTCGAAATGCTCCAATCCTTCGATCCCCGAATGAGCCCCGGGGAGTTGCTTGGCCCGGTGCAAAGCGTTGGCCGCGGATTTGGCGAGGACTTCATTGACGAGCGTGCTCTTGCCTGAACCCGAAACCCCGCATACTACGGTGAGGAGTCCCACGGGAAAGGAAACGTCAATCTCCCTCAGATTGTTCGCCCGGGCCGAACGAACGATGAGTTCCGCTTTGCCCGGCTTCTTGTCCTTGGCATCCTTTTCGATTTCCTCCTTCCCGGAAAGAAAGGAACCGCTCCGGCTCGCCGAAGACGAAAGGCAATCTTTCAGGTTGCCCGCAAAAATCAACTCCCCTCCGTCCACACCCGGCCCGGGACCGATTTCAAGCAGGTGATCGCATGCCAGCAAGGTTTCGGCATCATGCTCAACCACAATCACGGTATTTCCACAATCCCTTAGCCCGCGCAGAACCGTTAGCAATCGATCGTGATCGGCTGGATGAAGACCGACCGTAGGCTCGTCGAGAACATAAGTGACTCCGACTAACCCCATGCCCAATTGAGTTGCAAGACGGGCCCGTTGGGCCTCCCCTCCACTCAGGGTACGGTAGGGCCTGTCCAGCGAAAGATAACCAAGGCCGACTTGATCAAGAAAACCCAACCTTTGGCGCAAGCCGTTTACCGCATCCATGACTTGCTTGCATTGTTCGTTTTCCGCAAGATCATTCTCGACGAAAGACCAAGCCGAGGACGCACTCCGAGAGAGCAAGGAATCAAAGGATGCCCCGGCCAAGGTAACGGAGCGGGCATAGGAAGAAAGTCGGCCACCTTCGCATGAAGAGCACAGCGTTCCGACTTGATAAGTCAGAAGCTTGGCCCGCAAGCCTTCACTAGAAGTATTCCGCATGGTTTCCGAGAGATCCTTCATTACACCGGGATAAGGCTGTTTCTTCGCCCTGCCCCGACCGACCTGAAGCTTCAGCTCATAGCTGCTCCCTTCGTCGCCATGGAGAACGAAACGGCGGACTTCGGAAGAAAGTTCACTCCATGGGGTTTTCAGATCCAGAGACGCCTGGTCGGCAAGTGCCTTGAGGATGTTCTTCCGGAGCGTGATCATCTTGCGCGAACCCAACCGCCAAGGCTTGATGGCTCCTTTGGCAAGGGAAAGACATGGATCGGGAACGACAAGATCCTCACGAAAGCTAAGGACTTGACCAAGTCCGCCACAGGTTTCGCAAGCTCCGTCTGGGTGATTCCAGGAAAAATGGCGGGGGGTCACGGTCGGATAAGTTTTGCCACACTCCTCGCAGGCATAACTTTGGGATAGAAAAATTTCCTGAAAGGATCCTTCGGCCGGATCCTCGATCAGCACAATGGCTCGTTCATCTCCTTCCTTGAAGGCAAGTTCCAGCGAATCGGCGATTCGGCTTCGTGCCTTTTCGTTGATGGACAGGCGATCGACCACGATCTCGACATTCAGTTCTCGACCCCGTGTCTTTTCGGGAATCAGCTCACGGTCATCAAGCCTCTTGATTTGTCCCTCGATCCGTACGCGCTGAAAGCCTCTCCTCTCCAAGGCCGGTAATTCCTCCCGCAAAACAGCCGCCTTGGCCGACATGGAAGGAGCAAGTAAAATCGCCCGATTGTCCATGCCTTCGGTTAGAATCTGGTTAACGCAGTCATCCAAGCTTCTCCGGGAAACGATCGCTCCGTCAATCGGACAATGAGGTTGACCGACGGTAGCCCAGAGAAGACGGGCATAGTCGGCAACCTCCGTTGCCGTTGCAACGGTACTCCTCGGACCGGCGGATCGAACCGCCGCCTGCTCGATCGCCAGAACGGGGGACAAGCCCTCGACATAATCGACATCCGGTCGACGAACTTTTTCCAGAGCCTGCCGAGCCTTCGGTGACAGGCTCTCCACGTACTTGCGGTGACCCTCGGCAGCCAAGACGTCAAAAACCAGAGATGACTTGCCAGAACCACTGACCCCGGTGACGCCAATCAGTTTGCCCCGGGGGAATTCTGCAACCACCCCCTTGAGGTTGTTTTCCCGGGCTCCCTTGACAAGTATCCGGGGAGCTTCCGGTTTACGCCTTTTTTTCTCCACGCCCATATCGAGTCTTAGTATGATCCCGAAAGGATCTCCTGCCAAGCAGGATAAATAATTCTTCTCATTTGATCAATTCGCGACTATGAAAAGGATGTGAACAATCCCATACTTTACGTAAAGCAAGGTTGTCCTTGGTGCATAGACGCCTTGGCATACTTCAAGCAAAAGAACGTCGAACTTGAAATCATCGACGTCAGAACCGACCCGTCCCGAATGAGAGATTTGGAAGAAATCAGTGGTCAGTGCAAGACCCCGACCTTGAAACATGGTGATTTCTTAGTCAAGGACTTCGATTTGGAAGAATTTGAGCAAGCCTTGGTGGAAAACCCGCAGGCAGCCATGGAGCTCGGACTGGCCTGATATTACACTTACGACAGAAGGCGAACCGGGGCTAGTCGATGCCCCCCTGCAATCAGCGGTTCAGGGCGTCCAAGCGACGGTTCAATTCTCCCATCTTTTGTCGAAGGTCTTCGAGAGAGTTTGATTCGTCATTTGCAGGCATGTCCAAATCCAATGCCTTTACTCCGGCGGAGGTGTCGTAAACCTTTGCGGTTTCCGTGACGTGAGAGGTGATGTTGCCCGAGGTTACGATCTTGGTCGCTTCCTTACCATTTCGAAAAACAGTGTAAGTTTGGGGAGATCTTCCCAATTCAAGGGTTTCGGTCTCATCGGAATTGAACCTCTTGACCTGACGATAGTTTTTGTTCGTCGCTCTTCTTCCGACCACTTTGGCCTTGGATGTCTTGAAGACAAAGAAATTGTGCTCAACGACATGAAAATGGGGATCGACTATGAATTGATCGGCTTTTCCGTCCAAAGCCTGGTAAACGGCAGACTGCATGGATTGCTTTACGACTGGCCCACCAAGTTCATGCTCTTGGGGATGAGCTCGGAAAGACGCACGTCCGGGGTCTCCCCAACGAATAAAGCCCAACAACTCAGCCCTTGTTCCCTCCCCTGAAATCTGCTCACCAATGTCGATATCGGAAGTAATGGGTGGATAAGGCTCAAGAGGGCCTGTGCGGTTGGCCGTTCTCGTGCAACTGGAAAAAAGAAAAAGGGTGAAGGCGATTGCCAGTGAAAGTATCTCTCGTTTCATAATCAAAAGTTTTATCGGGTTAATGGAATCAGAAGTTCTTCTTGGTCGAGAAATAGAATTCCATCCCTTCCTCGATTACGTCGTGTCCGCCTACCCCGGCAATGCCAAGGCTGAAATTCCACGGAGCGTTCGGCATGAGAATAAATTCCGTGCCATAGTCGACCCATAGGGTGTCGGTCAAAACGTCCCCATTGGAATAATTGAGTCTAACGAAAGGCAATAAGGTGAAATTCTCGTGCAAGTGGTAATGCAAGGCCAAGGCACCACGGAACAACCAAAACGACTCGTCGTTTGCATCATTGCTCGGATAGTATTGACCGATCGAAAGGCGGCCCGACCAATTCATGCCATATGCAGTGCTCGATTCCGCCATGGCCTCGAAGGAAATACTGGTCAATGACTCATCGAAAATAGGGAAGTCGCTGGACGAATTGATAAATCCGATATTCACACCCCATGAAACGTAGTCGTTAATTCGATAATTCGGGAACAGCTCGATACCCGTGGTAAGACCCCGGTCATCCAAATCTCCAACTTCAAAGCGTGAGATCGAGAGGGGAATTCTAACTTGCAGGTTCGGGTTGTCCCCCAAGCCCAAGCCCAAGGTCAAACCGTACAAATCATTTTCAATCAGTTCGTCGTTGGCGTAAGCGGACGTATCGACTTGATCACTATCAAAGAATTTTCCATTGAACTCCTGATTCATATAATGGAAATCGACATAGAGGGTCTTGAGAAAGCCGCCAGTTACGGGAATGTCGGAGGGTCGGCGGAGGTCACGCATCTCGTCCGCAAGGCTTCTGAAACCCAAATAGTAGCCTTGAGTAACTCCCTTTCGGTAGCTTCCCTTCAAGTCTGCAGGCCCATGATTGAAAGGTTGCCCGGGGTTTTGAAGGGCATGGTGAGACCTGTTGGTAATTTGGTGAAAACCATCGGCAGTCTTGGGATTATGGGAACCAGGATTGCCCGAAACCATAAGGAGGGAAGACAGCAATAACGATACGAATAGGAATGAATATTTCATAGTTTGTGTTTAATATGGTATCCTTGAGTTGGTTGATTTTTTCGTCAACCAATAAATTTACCATTCCTTTTTGAGCAGATAGTTCAAATTTTCGAGCAAAATTCAGCGAACCGGCCCAAGCCTTTTTCAATGATTTCATCCGATGTTGCATAACTCAGCCTGACGTAACCTTCGGCTCCGAAGGCATGCCCCGAAACCACCGCTACTTTTTGATCATCGAGCAGACGGGTCGAAAATTCTTCCGAGCTCAAACCAAAAGAGGAAACATTGGGGAAAAGATAAAAGGCTCCTTGGGCGCGCTGACAGGTCACTCCATCGATCGATTCGAGACCTTCCAGTAACTTGAGACGGCGGCGGTCGAAATGAACGAGCATCTCGCGGACGGCTCCGATCGCACGATCCCAATTCCGAATGGCTGCCAAAGCTCCGTACTGGGCAAAAGTCGTGGCGTTGGAGGTAGTTTGACTTTGCAAGTCGGCAACCGCCTTGGCGATCGTCGGATTGGCCACAAGCGTTCCAAGCCGCCAACCAGTCATGGAAAAGGTCTTGCTGAAACCGGAAACGGTAATGACACGCTCGGCAGCTTCGGGACCAAAGGAGGCCGGCCGGTGATGATCGACTCCATCGTATAGAAGATACTCGTAAATCTCGTCCGACATGATCAGAAAGTCGTGCTTGCAGGCTAGCTCGACAATTGCTTCCATTTCATAGCGTTCGTAAAGGCATCCCGTAGGGTTGGACGGACTATTGAGAATGAGCAAGCGGGTGGAGGGGCTCAAGGCCTCCTCAATTTGATCTGGGCTGACCTTGAATCCTTGGTCATCCCCGGCAAAAACGATTTTCGACGAGGCGCCGGCCAATTTGACCATTTCGGGATAACTGACCCAATAGGGGGCTGGAATGATGACCTCGTCCCCAGGCCCACAAGTTGCCAAAATAGCGAGGTAACAAGAGTATTTCCCTCCCGGACTGACCACGACTTGAGAAGGCGACGCGTCAGCAAGAACTCCATGACCGGCATATTGTTCGGCCAAGCTCGCCCGCAAGTCAGGCAAGCCGGCGGCAGGTGCGTACTTGGTCTTTCCCTCTGCCAAGGCTTCGGTGCAGGCATCTTTGAGGAAGGAAGGGGTATCGAAGTCAGGTTCACCGGCCCCGAAACCGCAAACATCCTCTCCTGCTGCCTTGAGTGCCTTGGCTTTGGCATCCACCGCCAAGGTGGGAGAAGGAGAGACGTTTTGAGCCCATTTTGATAGGTATCCGTTTTTCATGATTGTGGAGGCAAGAATGTAGGGAATTGCCCGCTGCGAGCAAGTCCATTTAAGGAAAGATTTTTTCTATTCCGTGGAAAGGTAAGATTCCCTGGGCACCGGTAGTTCCCGGCTCAAACCTTCGGGTTTGAAAAGAATAGGGTCCAGATCCAGCTGCAAGGCGGCGGAAAGAACTTCGAACCGGGTGTTCGAACGGTCATTCCTGTTCTTGCAATCGAAAGTCTTGGGTATCCAGGTCGAACCGATCTTCTTGAGACTGTTGAGAAGATAGGTCTTGTGGGCAACGGAACGATTCGAAAAAGTCTCGACCCGCAGGGGAGCTTCGTAGTCGTCATCCAAGGCCAAAGTGATGCGGTTCCATGATGGCCGGGCTTTTTTTACCCACGGGGGACATTCGAAACCATAGATATGAGCGGGTCTCCCCGCTACCTTGCCTGACTTTTCATAGGTAGCCCCCCAAAAGACGAAAGGCATGAGCAACTCGAAAGAAGATTGATTCATTCCCTGAACAAAGGGGGCGAGCAAACCATCGCTGTCCAACTGGTGGGTTTTTCCTAGTGCGACCGAATGGCGCCAAGCTTTGGGTTTCTCGGAATTCAGGAGAAGAAACGAAACCCTGGAACCACCAATCTCCACTGAGTCGAAATCAATTCTGGAGGTTCCATGACCGAGAGACCGACCGGAAAGAATGCCCGAGCATTGAGACTCCTCTCCCCTTCTTGGCATATGGCGCAAGCGGAAACGCATGGCATAAGCGTTGTGATGAGCAGTTTTATTCAAGTCCCGTGTAAGGAAACCACGGTATCGATTCAGGCGCAGGTCAGCTTCCTCATCCGTCAAGACCTTGGCAAAACCTCGAGCGGGAAATGGTCTCTTGGAAAAAAGGGGTTCGGTCGCCCCCAAAAGCAATAAAACGGAACCAAGAAAAAGAACCTTGGGCATCAATGATTTGCCAATGGTACTATTGGGAGGAATTGGCTTCCGGTACAGGAGGGGCAAGTTGCAAGGGGACTTGGGGTTCTTGCGGTATTGGCTGAAGTTGATCATCCACCGGCTCAACGGGTGGTGCGGGAAAAACGGGGGCAACATCTTGCGGGGGAGCGGGGGGCGGAGCCTGAGGGACATCGCTCAAGTCCGGGGAGGGTGTACCTAAATCCCCTGACACGGATGAATCGGGATCGGATTGGAGCTCAGAGTCTTCCGTCCGACTGGAGGTAGACCGTTCGCTCGCTTCGTTTTGGTAAAGCGCGTAGAGGGAAAAGGACAAGATAAAGAATCCGAGGATGCCCCAAACCGTCATCTTGGTCAACTGAGCGGCTGAGCCTGCGCCAAGAACCTGATCGGCGGCACCTCCGCCAAGAGCGGAACCCATGCCTCCAGAAGTACGCTGAATCATGATCAGCATCACTACGACGATACATAGAAAAATCAGGAGAAGAGTTAATACGGTAATAATAATCATTGGACGCTAAAAAGGGACATATCATGCCTTTATTGAAAACAAAAGGCAATCCTCTTTACGAAAACTTACAATCCGAGAGTTGCGAGTAGACTTTCCAGATCTTTTTGG
>Ga0315321_10002551_pt1 | contig 14106 bp, 14 predicted proteins | sample M180m21515metaG_FD_203464 | JGI IMG/M metagenome (GOLD analysis project Ga0315321, IMG submission 203464) | Ammonia-oxidizing marine archaeal communities from Monterey Bay, California, United States - M1 80m 21515 | ecosystem: Environmental > Aquatic > Marine > Intertidal zone | place: USA... | reverse complement strand
AAAGACACGGATGATTTTACTAAAGTAGTACTCCGTGACCCCTAAAGTTTTCTATGACGCAACAACCGCATCAACCATTCTCGGCTGTGGTAACATGAACTGACTTTTTGCACTCACTGACCCTGAAGTGTAGTCATGAAGGAAAAAGTGGCCATCATCACTGTCATTGTCGTATTTGCGGCAACGACTGTGCCGCCCCTGCTTGGTTGGATGCGCCCGCCCGTGTTCATCGAAGGTTCGTTGCATTTTGAACCAGTCGGTAACGCGAAAACAGTCTCTATTCTCACCGATCTTATGGAAGATTCGATGGCAACGACCAAATCGCTCGGGGTCCCAGATGAGTTCATTACAGAACCGATGAGCCGGGGTTTGCAGAAAGACAAACTAATACAGGTAATGCAGTCCTATTTACAGTGCGATGGGTATCAACAAAAACTCTGTGTGATGGGCATCCATCGCAAAACGGAGGGTAGCCGGTGGTCCAGTGATCATGCAAACGAGATTGGGTCCATTACAGAAAGCCTGGTTCAACTAATTGACGCGCATCCCGAATGCACAGGGAGACCGCAACTTGTGATTATCGTTAAACAGGTAAACAGATCACACCCTGTTATACTAGGCCGAATCGAGGTCGATCTAACCCATCGATAAGGGTCCGGCAGAAGGTCGCACTCGATTACGAACCTCATCAAAGCTCGTTCATCCAAAACCTACAAACGACCGTCTGTACAGGTAACACTCACCGTGACCCAATCCTTTTGGTGCAAGTCTGCCGACCTGTCAGTTCGCATCAGTCGTTACATCGAACCCTAACGTCACAGATCACAACGTGGTTCCCTGCTTGCCCGTGATTAATCAAAACGCCAAACAGAATCAACGTCTTCCTTTGGTTTGCCTCTCAGGTTCAAGTAAAATCGGCACAGGACTCACTCATAGGCGTTCTCGTCGCGAGACCGAACGCTTTACGATCAACAAGCTGAATGGAAAAGTATTCCTGACCATTGGGGCGGATGCCTGCACTGTCAGGTATAGAACGCAATTGACCGCAGCGGTAACGGTTTCAATGCAAGCGAGACATGCCAGACAATAAAATTAACATGCGTCAGGGAACAGGAGCGATCGAAGATGAGCGGAATCATCGGACATACGATGTATGCAATTCTGGCTAACAAGGAAGCAGCACAGCGTAAGCTGCCGATTGCGAAGCTGATTGAACGGAATTACGCAAGTTACCTTTGTGGTGCGTACCTAGGCTGTGATATACAAACGATGCCGGAATGTGTTTGCATCGACACCGACACGCCCGTTGGATACGGAACAGTCCCGCTCAGTAAGAGTCCGCTCACGGGTGGCGCCGTGCGTCCCTGGACGCTCCACCACAACGGCAATGATTATCGACCACGTGACATACATCGAGCCTTTTACGGACGCGCGCACCTTGTGTTTGGCTGGACCGCCAGCCAACGCATTCACACCGTCCCATGGGATCACCTTCCCGATTACTGCGCATCCACGATCAAAGACACGGTGGATCTCTATGGTCCGGGGGAACGTCAAATCGCCTTCCTGTTTGGTTGGATCGCACACATCGTCAGTGACAGCCTGATAAAATCAGTACAACCCGGGGTCGATCTGGTATTGCTGGACGGAAAATACACGGCAACCAACCGCCCGATCCAAGACCTCGTTACCTATCACGACATCGGCGTAGACGAACTTGGATTGAATTGGGCTGCGTTGTTAACCGACCTCGCCGAGACACCCTTTGAACCAATTCAGTTGCACTACATGCGTGTCTCGGAACCCCGTGGTGCATTGTTTGAGACCTTTCCTGATGGTTGGGCCCCACAACACGAGTCACTGCTCAAATCCGTCCTGACAGAGAACCGACGGTACCAACGTGTGCGAACCTCGCGACTGCTAAAGCAATACGAATTGCACAAAACCGCTCATGGCTGGCAGTGTAGCAGTGAACTGCAACGTCAGTCGGGTGGGTACACCTATGATGACATGGTTGGACTTGCTCGACGCGCTGGGTTTCGTCACGCCTTATGCCAGGTGGCGGATGGAATCGTCACGCTGTTTGAACAAGTGATCCAGCGTTATCCCTCTTTAAAACAATATCAAGACAACAAAGACACCTCGTGGGAAGATATGTCGGCTAAATGGAAACATTCGAATTAGGCTTCATCAGCTTGTCCTCACTTGTCTCCCCACGGAGCCGCCCCAGCAATACTCAAGTGATTAGCCCCACTGCGAATACTGCGGTCATTCGGACACCCTAACCTTCCGCCATCGCAATCCTCGGATCACAACGGCGGACTAGCGAATGCATCAATAATCTCGCCATCTCTCGTGAGTCCGACGTGATGAAAGACCTGCCAGCATAGACTCTCATCGAATCGCTCACTTGCAATTCAAGTTTGGACGGCATCGACGGTCGCTTACGAATCTTCCAACCCGGAGCTGCCGAGCTATGTCATTTCATTAAACCAAGCGATTCTTGCGTCTAACCGACAACAACTTCACTCGCGTGAGTCCGCCGCCCAAATTTACAACGCACCTAAGCAACGCCTAGCTTGAATGACCTGAACGGCGGTGAAGGGCCGTATTTTAAAAGAACCGAGCAATTTCGCAAACAGACATGCTCGGTGTATCCACGAAAATCGACCCCACCCCCTACCTCGCCAGGGAAACACTTCGCCTCCTTCGGGCCTCTACACGGCTTTATCGCACCGAATTCAAACAAAACTCAAGTTATCAGCTCTCACAGAAGTCGAGACAGTGAGCTTCTCTCATGAAAATTCACGGCAAAATCTCGTACCTAAAATGATAGGCATGCTGTCTAATCGCTATAGTGTGAGAGGTAATCCAATACATACCGACCCTCATGGATCGTCAACATAGGAAATCATCAATGAAAAAACAGAAGCCACAAACAACACGTCGAGACGTAATCAAGACAGCGGCTATTGCTACAGGAGCCATGGCAGCCACTCCTTACTTCAATTGGTCCGAAAAGGCGTTTGCCAATCAGGCAAAGAATGATCGCCCAAACATCGGCTGCATCGGCGTAGGCAGCATGGGATCGGGTGATGCTCGCGGGCACGCAAATTTTGGGAACATCGTGGCCGTTTGTGATGTCGATGAGCGGCATGCACTGAGAGCGAAGAACGATGGAAAGATCGGCAAGGGTATCGCTGACGCCTATGGCGACTACCGGAAAGTATTAGAACGCAAGGATATCGATGCTGTCAGCATCGTCACTCCGGATCATTGGCACATCAAAATTGCTGTCGAGGCACTCGAGGCTGGCAAGCACGTATTTGTGCAAAAACCACTTACCCTCACCTTGGAAGAAAACCAGCTGATCCGTCGGGCTTGCGAAAAACATTCGAACCTCGCTTTCCTCGTTGGAACACAACAGCGCAGTGATCGCAATAAGTTCATGAGAGCTGTTAACATGGTTCAAAAGGGTCTTCTGGGAAACATCACCAAGGTCACTGTTGGGATTAACGGATCACCCACCGGCGGGCCCTTCGCCGTTGCCCAAGTCCCAAAAGAATTGAATTGGGAAATGTGGCAGGGGCAAGCTCCCGTCAAGGAGTACCGCGTGAAAAACTGCCATTACCAATTCCGTTGGTGGTATGAATACTCCGGTGGAAAATTCACTGACTGGGGTGCTCACCACGTGGATATCGCTATGTGGGCTCTCAACAAGAATGGATCAGCTCAGGGGCCCACCTCGGTGGACGGCACCAACTGCGAGCATCCAGTCGCGTTCAAGGACGGCAACGCTACGGTTGATGACTGCTACAACACGTCCCACAATTTCTCAGTGATTCACAAGTTTGATGATGGTGTCACGATGGATGTCACTAGCCATGGTGACAATGGAATTACCTTCGAAGGGACAAAGGGACGTATCTTTGTCAACCGAGGCAAAATCACTGGAACACCCATCCAAGAAAACTGGGACAAGGATGCATACACAGACGAGGATGTATCCAAGCTTTACAAAGGAAAACCCCACGAAGGCCACAAGAACAATTTCTATCGATGTATCCGGGAAGGTGGACTGACCGTCTCGGACCCATTCAGCCATGTTCAGGCTATGTCTGTTTGTCACCTGAGCTCAATCGCTGCAAGATTGGGGCGAAAATTCAAATGGGATCCTGCCACCGAAAGGATCTTGGGTGATGAGCAAGCTGCAGCGATGCAGTCGCGTAAACGCCGCAAGGGTTACGAAATTCTCGAAGTCTGATACAGACAGTGAGAGCGACGTTTAACAGTAAGGCGTTGACAGGTCACCGTTTTATTTCGAAGAGCTTACCGGCTCTTCGGAATCGGTGTCTGGCGTTGTCTCGATGATGCAGCCTACTGTCTTCAATGGTGGCGGGAAACCTTCTCCGCACCTCACCGTGGGTGCGTCCAAAATCGATCGGGATTCACCCTCAATCCACACACAGCTTCCACATAGTGGACTCAACCACCCTGCGGGCTCTCTGACTTGCGTGATCAGTTCACATCATTGCGGGCATGTGGCAACAGTGGCAAACGTCCAGCCCGTCTTGAAGCCCTGTCACTGAGGCTCACCGCCGATGCCCAGTGCTCATCACGATCGGCACGCTTACACGAGGGACATACACCCAGTTGGGGCGATAGTGGTAATGCCAGTTTCGTCGGTAGTGGCTTCCCCAAGGGCTGATCCCCATGGGGTTTGTAATATCCACGTTAAGCCGATAGTTCAACGAAACGTGGGAATAGTCCTTGGATCTCGCGGCTTGCCGCTTGAGGTCGGCAGCCACAACGCGTCTTTGTTTTAGTTTGTTGTGGTGTTTAAGCCACTTTGGATTTGTTTTGTAAGACCCTGGCTTTGTCGAGTTCATTTGCAACCCATTGATTTGCCCCTGACCGGAGGGAGCATCCGGCTCGACAATCAGATAATTCGGGATTCCCGACGGATTTGCTGCCTCGGACGTTTCCGCAAAAAATGAAAACAAGCATGTTAGCGACACTATGAAAACAAGCCATTGACCTAAATATCGTTTTTCCTGTGTTTGTGTTGTGAACATCGGTTAAGTCCTCGTCGTGAAGTATGTGCTTGGTACATCTCATACAACGCAAATCGATCCCACATCCTCACAAAAACTTTTTCGGCCCGTAAAATGCGGGCAAACAGAGTCCTCCCCTACCCCACCAATGTCTTCTGCCAGTGCGTTCCAGCCTCGTTTTATCCACTCCCGCCAGGATGGCTTCAGGTTAGGAGCATTCCGTATCCCGCTCCAAGCAAAACACTGGCGTGTTTGTGCCAATGGCGCTAAACCTCAATTTGGCCTCCAATTCGCAACCCAGTCATCGAACCGCAGAAGGAGTGTCATGTTCAATCCTCTGAAGTTGCCGCGGGCGTTTCCCCAATTGGCTGTGACTGAAACTAACGATCAACTCCCGGCCAACCTTTCTGCTTTTCAAGTCGGATTCCATTCCCGTTCAGGCACCGGAAGCCGACCGTGTCTGTTCACGGACCTTCCTTGCTCTGGATGCACAAACGGATCCAAAACACGTTTCGAGCATCTGGTGACTTCACAAATGACTCACACCAAGCCCGATGCTTTCTGTTTGGTGGCCGTTGCCGCGTGGATGGAAAGCAACGACTCGGTAATTGTAAGGATCGGCAAGACGAAAATGATCAAACAAAGATCTTGCTAGAAACATCAGGATGAACTTGCGAAGCGAATTAAGATTCCCCAGTAGTTGGAAAACGCTAAGAACTTAAGTACAACGCTGCTGAGACTCCAAGACATGCCAGACCAAGTTAACCAACGCAGACAGCAGGTACGCAACCGTCCGGCATCTCTCGAATCATTTGCATCAACGAACTGATTGCTTCATCCCACACTAATGCCCGGCGGTTTCGCGACGAAATTCGGAAGCACACAGTAGTCTTAAGCATGGCTTCAGCAAACATATGCCAGCCTGCAGAATGCAAGCAAATTAAAGATTTTTCACCTTTTCAACAAACGAACTCGACGTCCATTCTTTGCCGTCAATAGGACAAGCAAACTAATCGCACTATTTTACGCGGCATGTCGAGGAATCTGCGCAATAGTTATTGTCTTTTCAGCTTCGCGGCAGTAGAGTCATTGTATGGACGGTTTTTGTCCTTGAATATGTTTTTGATCGGAACAAATGAGATGCGTTGCTTTAGCCGGCATGCGTATTCCGATCACGAGAAAATAACTGAGCTAGGTGCTCCGTTTCTCGCCTGGCGAATACCCCGCCATCTGCTGCCAACCAACGGTCGCGTCGATCTTCTGGAAAAGCTGCTCGCGTCATGACGACGCATCCAATTCCGTGACATTCTTATTGGTCCGGAATCGTAGGAGAGCCGCTTGTGCTGATCACAGCAACACAAGACACGATCTTCAACCACACATTTTCCGGCTGCGTTCCCTCCATCTCAATGAAGGCATGTGCTTTCAAATGGAGGGTTTGTCGCCGACACACAGACTCAACTGCCCGTCTTCATCCGAGCAAAGCCTCCGCGCACGGCTAACCCGTGCCTCGGTTGCTTCAGTATGTACGGGCGTATCACAAACAAAAAAGAAGACACTTGAACGACTTCAAAAGCATGGACCTGTTCGCACCACTGCAACGAGCATTGGCAGAGAACCATTACAAAACCCCAACGCCGATCCAATGTCAGACGATTCCCCCAGCGATCGAAGGAGCCGATATTCTGGGGTGTGCGCAAACAGGTACCGGGAAGACAGCAGCCTTTGCGCTTCCCATTCTTGATTTCCTGGGGCACGAAAAGCCTGCGACGAAACCAAACCGCCCTGCCGTGCTTGTGTTAGCACCTACGCGAGAGCTCGCAATCCAGATCGGAGATAGCTTCCGTACCTACGGCAAACACATGAAATTTCGGCAGGCACTCGTGTACGGAGGCGTCGGTCAGGGACAGCAGGTCAACGAACTCAAACGAGGGGTTCACGTTTTAATCGCAACGCCTGGGCGACTGCAGGATCTAATGGACCAGGGCCATGTCAATCTTAATGACATCCAGATCTTCGTGCTTGACGAAGCTGACCGGATGCTCGACATGGGATTCTTGCCGGCCCTCAAAAAGATCATCGCAAAGGTTCCTCGGCAGAAGCAAAGTCTGTTTTTCTCCGCAACATTGCCGCCCAAAATTCGTGAACTTGCGGCACGATTACTCTTCAACCCCGTATCGATCACTGTCGCCAGTAAAACTCCAACAGTCGAACGAATCGAACAATCCGTAAGGTACGCCAAAAGGGGCAATAAATTTGCTTCACTCATGGACTTATTGAACGGGAAGAATGTTGATCGAGCCATCGTGTTCACCCGCACCAAACACGGTGCCAATGGACTGGCCAAGAAACTGGATCGTGCCGGGATCGCCGCTACCGCCATTCACGGCAACAAAACTCAGAATGCCCGACAAAGAGCGTTGGAAGCGTTCCGCCAGAAGAAGGTCACAGTACTCGTCGCAACCGACGTCGCAGCAAGAGGCATCGATATCGATGGCGTAACGCATGTCATCAACTTTGATATGCCGGTTGAACCGGAAAGCTACGTCCATCGCATCGGACGAACGGGACGTGCAGGCTCCGACGGCATCGCCATCTCATTTTGCACCGAGGATGAATTGGACGAATTGCGTTCCATCGAGAAACTGATTGGAACCAGAATACGTGTCGAAAATCCAGAAATGAAATTTGATACCAAGCCTGGTCCCGCGAAAGACAAACCTAACCCACGCAAAGGAAACCGCAACCGGCGACGAAAATCTAGCAATGCCGAGCTTCGCAATGGTGCCCAGCGAACTTACCGCCGGCGAAAGAAATCCCAAAACGAAGGTAAGCCAAGCAGAAAGACGAAATCTGCTTCAAATTGAAAGCGTAAAACTAACGCTGCATGCAACACGGTTCCTTCGATGTGACACCTCACTTCGACACGCGATTGCCTCAGCGCTGTGATGGATTCTTCGCCGCATCACCGCTGATGCAGAAAATCCACCCAACCGCGAATCGGCAACGCAATGCAACTCTGCCGCGGTCACCCCCCAAGATCGGCACCCGCGGCATTAGCGAGTTTCCCACGCACCCTCTTCAGCCGTCGCCTTGTTCCAGATACTTGTGCTCCGTCTCACACAAGTGTCTATCATGAGCTGTCAAAAACAGAGCTCCACGACAAGGAAATCCTCGGGCCGGTCGCTCCATCGTTGGCGCATTTGCTGCAGCGTTCCCCACCTCGTCGCGTGCGATGGGGATTCGTAAGCCGGTTCTTCCTCTGGCAACGCTTGCAACAGACTCTTTCGCACCACCATCCCGCGAATCTTTTGTGTACGCACGGCACCTGCACGCTCACACGTCAAGCACAACAAGTATTGCTCGCTTGTCACCGAGCGACCAGCATCAGCCTGAAGATATCCAAGAGCAAAACGCTCACTTATTTCATTCAAAACGGGATTCAAGTAATACCAGACATCCTCCTTGGCGATCGGTATGAAGGGATCCGCTGCAGTCGTCTTCTTCGCCATCGAAACGATCTGTGAAGAAGCAACACCATTGAGAAACACTGCCTCGACATCCATCTCAAAAAGGGTGCGAATCTTCAACACTCCCTGATCAATGGACGTTAACGAAACATTCAGGCGATCGAGAAAGTCTCGCTGTTTCCATCGCGTCCGGGATTTACGCCCCGCATAATATGACGCACAGCCTGCAACGATGATGATCCAGATAAGCTCCGGCCAACTCCCCGCGAGATATTCCAACAATGAATCAACAATCTGTTGCATTTTCTTTGCCTCCCAAAAAACTTGAACAGTACATGCAGCGACAGTGGCGAACATGTGACCCCAAAATCACCTACTCATACATCGTAACACTCAACATCCTCGTGCAGGACGCGGACTGGCGTCAAACGCGGTTGGCGAACAGCCATCGCAACTGTCACCGCATCGATTCTCGGCCGCACGCAATCAAGTCGACCCCCGCGTTGCCACTCACCCTAAAAAAAACTCTCATCACACAGCGTATCCCTGTGCGTTCTTTTTGCCGAGCTGTAGTATGCCTCACCCTTGAGGCATACTGCACAGGTTGGGCTGGCCATAACATTCGTGCGTAATCTCCCGCATCAACAACGCACAATCAAACTACACGGAACCGTATGGAAATTTTCAGGAGTCCTCAAAGTAGCTGGATTGGATGGAATCAACCTCCAGCGACTCAACGTGCCAATTCTTGCATTTCAATTCAAGCCCCTCGTACACCCCCTCGTGCCTGCGGTCAGAATATCCGAGTGAGCGCGACTCAAAGAATATTGAAGCTTCTTTCGGAGAACCAGAAACCGAATCCGCAGAAAATGAATCAGCTACCTTACCCGAAACGTGGACTTTTGCAGCTCCATCACCAGCTCGCATGGTGACAGAAGCGCTCTCGTCGGTTTTATCAACGTCAAACCGCGCAAGCAATGAATACTTTGAAAAACTCAACCGCCGGCACATGTGAATAAGCGCAACTTCGTATCCCGCCCAGGAATTCAAAAACCATCTTTGGTATCACCAGCCGAATTCCATTGGACTTCAATCCGATGAGCCGCGTTCTCTGCCTCCAGATCCCACCGAAACAAAAACGAAAAGGCGTTGGCACTGCCGTAGGCCTGTGGGAGCGTCCGGCAATCTAGCACCCAGTGCGTTTTCATGATCAATCTCACCGTGAAGCCTCTCCCCGCTGTTTACGCCACTGCCCAAGTTCTTGAGTGCTCCAAGGAACGATCGCATTCTCCTTTAGCCAGTACCCGTCTATAGTTCTACGAAAATCGTGTGTGTAAACCGTGATTCGCTCTATTCGCGATTCTTTGTCTCCACCCAACTTAATTGCGAACGGAGTCTTAACCGCTAACCGTTCGTGTTCGTTCATCTGAAATTCCGTGCCAAGAATACCAACCTTATAGGTAAACACATTCTTCCCCTCTATGCAGATGTAGAACACCATGTTCAAGTCAGGATCGTCGGAAACCATCTTCTGAAGAATCTGTTTACCATTCCGAAAATAGCTGGTGATTTCACCAATGGACATCACATTTTTTTTTTGCTCAGAGACGCCATCGATCTGAGGTGCCTCGTCAGCAACAGCGGCATTAAGAAATGATGCGCCTAAAACCGCAAACGCGGAACAAGTTATAAAACGCATTAACAGAATCCTACGAGAGAATGCGGACAACCAAAACACCAACGTTTCGACACTGCGACCGTCAATCCAAGTCGCTAAACCTACACTAGACATGACCAGCGACAAGTCCATTTTGGGACGCTGCCCAACACGTCCGACGAACATAAGCCCGGGCAAATTTTTCTTCACTGTGCCTTGGACACTTTACCCATCCATACACAAACCATCTCAGTCTGCTGGCAAAGTCAGGGCGTCACCCGTTTCCAGTGCGCATTCGGCCTCGGACCCCGTGGCCCTCGAATTGTCTTACCCTCAAAAAAGAAATAAGAGCCAATTCCGACCCCATTCGCTTTCGAGAATGTAACAATCCGCCCCTTATCTGAAATTGCGTAAACGCCCTTAGTCATGTGCCCGGCAAGGTCCTCACTAAACGAGCCATCAGCACCGAATACTAGCTGATGACCAGAGCCGTCCACCGCGGTCCACATGCCCTCCAGCTCACCGACGACCCTCTCCCCGTAATGCCAGGGTGACTGATCGGCGCTTCGCGCGATCTGCTGCTCAAGATCGGCGTGAGTCACCGCATTCCCAGCCTCGTTGGCCGCTGCAGCTACTTCTTTACTTACCATCCCAGATTCCTTGGCGTGACTCTGGTGTTTGGACGCGCCCGAATTCAACCCAACGTCACTATCCGGAGGATCAGTTCCCTCGCAACCAAAAACAAATAGAAGGGATAACAACAAAACATCGCAACATCGCCTCATCTTGCCACCTCCTTAAAAAGAATTTCAACCATTACCGATACCGCGACGTAGAATCGCCGCTGCGGTACACCCAATGTCATTCAACGCCTGTCCAGTAAGTGACAAGACCAGTAGCAAACCAGAAAAGGCCAGCGATAAACAAAAGCACCGTCCAGATAATTACAAATCCGAACCAAAAATGGGTGAAGGCAGAAACACCAAGCCCAATCAAACAGGTTGGTCCACCTTGCCACATTTTGGCAATCGCACGATCTTTCGCCGACGGACCATCAAGCCATGGTTTGTTATTTGTCATTTCATCTCGTCCCTCAGCATTCGCCCTATTTCTCAACTCACTTCTGCTGACCCACACCACTCGATCATTGCTCGAACTGCGTTTCTGCTACTGTCAATCGCCCGAAACTAGCCAACGAGCACATTCTTTCCCCAATCGCTCTTCCGCTAACTCTTCAAACTCAGCCGACTCTTCCGATGACAAAGTGGCGGTCCACCTGCCGTTGATTCCCTTGTGAATGAATGTCTGCGCCCCCGCGTCCCAAAAGGCTCCACCCAAAGGAACGCTCTTCGTCGCATTCTCCTTCATCCAGTCAAAGGAGCAGTGATCAAGTATCTGTTGCCACTTTGACTCGTTCACCTTAATGTCCAGAAACTCGGAAATAGCTCGGATACGCGCTGGCATATCCCGCTTCAAATCTGAGTAATGCACCATCAGCACATTTGGCAAATCACGGATTTCCCACCAACTTCGGACGTTATCCCAGAATGACCAGAACGGGAATCCATCATTCAAAAGCCACTCCTTCCAGTATTGCCTCACATCCCCGCCCGGACGCTCGATCGGTGGCCCAACACGACCGGGAGTATCATTCAACGCGTCGTACCATTTCTGGTTTGCATTCACGTGATGATTGTACAAGCTCCACACAACATCTCGAGCGTCGCGGCCAATGTAAATGTACTTTGCCTGCCGGGAAAACTGCAGTGCACTCACAGGCAAATGCGTCTTCATGAAACGCCGATGAGCCTGCGCTTCTAACATCGGAAGTTTCACCTCCTTAGGTGGGATCCGCAAATCAACCCATGGTGACATTTCTGCAACCGACAGATCAGGATCACCATCAAACAACAGCTGAGCAATGATCTGCTGCATCCACGTCGTCCCTGCTTTTGCGTAAGTTGAGATGACGATGTCGTCGTCGCGGAAGTCCAATTCATTCCAAACCGTCGAATCAAAGTGGTGGTTTTGCAACTCACGCGTTTTGTTCGGCCAACTGACATTATCCGCCATCCGATGACCTTAACTATTGAATCATTAAATTCCCGTCCGCCACTAGCGGGGCAAACACTTGCTTATCTACTTATTCACCGCGATATGTCTCGCGCAACACCATTACACACACAAACATCTTAGCGAAACAACTGCTGAGTGATAGATTCTAACACGATCGTGATGTCGGTACAGGCGAACGCTGACGAACGGTTTGAACATGCGGATCATGAATCGGGTGAAGAACCCAAAGGTTGCCATTTCCACCTCAGGTGTGAGACGCAACTACAAACAAACCAATTTTCCCAGCTAAACAACAGCGAGTGCACGATGGCGATTTGAGAATACTCTCTTGACCCCATTCTCGTGCACACAATATCGTGTCTATTCCAACGGCAACCACTTGCAGTTATTGCACTGAATCCCAGGTCGATCTCGGCTCGACCAGAAACACCACCTTCGTAGATCTCGACAGTGATGCGCATCTAACAATTCTGTTTCCACCAGAACCACAACAGGTTTACACCAGAACAACCTGTTTCGCAATTTAAGCTTGCCGCTCCCATTGAGCGTGGGCTTTTAGCGAATTCTCTCTCAGAAGTTCCGCCTAAAACATTTAGCCCACGAGCTCTCTCGACAATACTTTTCAAATCGCCACGGTCCTTGATTTCTTAGATCGCTTGCAACAGTCGTTTTGACTCTGCTCGATCCTTCAGCATAGACAATTCCTCGATCAATCGTTCCATACCTGGGATATCCTTTAGGTCACTGAACTGCTCACCCTGATTTCCTTAGCTCAGGCCAATTGCTTTGGAGTCGCTTGTTGACACGACGATTAATCTCCTCAATCTGAACGATTACCTGCGTCTCAGGCGATCAATTGATTCGAGCCTGTTCAATGTAGAGCGCCGCTGTGCGTGGCGAATCAGCCGATTCCCTTGTGTGGCGTGCGACAGATATCACAATTCCGGGACGAACAAAGTCATGCCAGGTTCAACGATGACGTTGTCTACATGGCCGATTTGTTTCGCGTCGTTCACCATGACGATTGCATGAGTATGCAGTGAAGTGCCGTGGTGCGTCATGACAGCAACCGCATTTGGAGCATAAAATCCAACAATGTTGGCGGTCACGGGATCGCTATTGAGCCAACGCCATGGTTTTTTCTCTTGGACTGAAGCGTCCGTAGCGATGGGGCAGTAGCCGTTAATGACGTGAAGATCAATCTTAGCCAACTGGCCCTCAAGCCGAAAAGGGAAAGGCCTCGTGCGGTCGAGTCCCTTGGATTCAGCGAATTCTTCGATCAGTGCCTCAAACTCGAGCCCGGTGACCGCAGTCTCGATGGTTGTTTGATGCCACTTCGGAACATACCCTACAGTCAATAGCGTAGCGCTGTCATCTTCAACCGGTTCGGGACCGGTTACCGTAAGCTCTCCGTCCGGGGAAACACGTGAAATCCATACCTCACCGTTAACAATCGTCACTTCCCCAGCTAGCCCCTCCAATGCTCCCACGGCGTAGGCATGAGGTTTGGCGACCACGTCGACCAACCGGACTCGTGCTTCTGTCTTTCCTTCACGCATGACTTCCCGCATCGCGCCATAATGCTCCACTGCCAACCCATCTGCGACTGGTGCAACATCTTCGGAAGCAGGACTACTTTCCGAAGTTTCGCAACCAGAACAAGAAAACAACAGCATTCCAATCATCATCATGTTGGCACTGAATGGTTTGTTCATCTCGTAGTCCCTAATGTTCGCTGTAAACTTGAATTCGGAAAGCATTGACAGTTACCCACCAGTGAGACAAATCCATGCTCCCAAAACCCGTGTGAGCGGCTGAACAGGATCACCGATTTGAACTGCTGCTGTCA
>Ga0315321_10002548_pt1 | contig 14113 bp, 11 predicted proteins | sample M180m21515metaG_FD_203464 | JGI IMG/M metagenome (GOLD analysis project Ga0315321, IMG submission 203464) | Ammonia-oxidizing marine archaeal communities from Monterey Bay, California, United States - M1 80m 21515 | ecosystem: Environmental > Aquatic > Marine > Intertidal zone | place: USA... | reverse complement strand
CTCTGAAAAACTTACGACTCCACGGGCGCTCTCCAATCTCTGGCATACTGACTGTAGCTTCGTCGAAATTCATATAGATGACCTTGGGAATCCTTGGTACGATCTTGTTATTCTCGACTTGAACGGTTTCGGCTGACTTGGCCCCCTCCCGGTGAGAAAGGTTCCCCCGAACTCCAAACCTCAGATCCAAGGACTTATGTTCAGACCAAGGGTTTTTTTTCAGATCCAAGATGCCAAAATGATTGAGGACAATCCAAATGAGAGGAACGATCAAAAGACCGATGAAGGTGATCTTGGATTCCTTGCTTAACTTAAACATGGGTTGAAAAGGTTGAGGGTTAGAGGAATATACTCCGTTTACTACAATCTCAACCTAACGCTTCTTGGCAAACCAAAAGAAATTCACTCATGACGAAGGGCTCTTTTGCCTTGGACAAATCGTCCGTTTGCTTACGCTTAGAGATTTGCCATCATTTTCAAACACTATGACCGAACAACAAAGCAACAATCTTCCTCCTGCACCCGAAGAGCAGGAACGCATCAAGTCCGAAGCAGCATGGGTAGACCTTCTCCGTCAGGAGATGGGCCGCGTCATCGTTGGCCAAAAATACCTGGTCGACCGACTGATCGTCGGGTTATTGGCCAATGGACACGTATTGCTCGAAGGAGTACCCGGTCTTGCCAAGACGCTTGCCGTGAAAACGCTTGCCCAATGCATGAGAGCGGACTTCAAGCGAATCCAATTCACGCCCGACTTGCTCCCTGCCGACGTAGTCGGAACCTTGATCTACAGCCCGAACAAGGGCGAGTTCACAACCAAAAAGGGCCCGATTTTCGCTAACCTATTGCTAGCGGACGAAATCAACCGGGCGCCGGCCAAAGTACAAAGCGCTTTACTTGAAGGCATGCAGGAACGGCAGGTCACGATCGGAGACGAAACGTTCCCTCTACCACAACCCTTTTTGGTTCTTGCCACCGAGAACCCGATTGACCAAGAGGGCACCTACCCTCTCCCTGAGGCCCAAATGGACAGATTCATGCTCAAGCTGCTTGTGGATTATCCCGATCGTGAAGAAGAACTGAAGATACTCGAGGCCAACGCGAACGTTTCCGTAATCCATGAGGTCAACCCCGTTGTGGATGCCGAGACCATTTTCCGCTCAAGAAAACTGATCGACGGCATTTACTTGGACGACAAACTCAAGGCCTATCTCGTTGATGTGGTTCTCGCCACCCGGGATCCGGGCCTTTGCGGGGCATCGGAACTAGCTGCTTTCATCCGGTTCGGAGCATCCCCCCGGGCCACCATCAGCCTGGCGTTGGCCTCCAAAGCCGTCGCATTCATGCAGGGCAGAAGCTTTGTCACCCCTCAAGACATCAAGGACGTTGGACTCGACGTCCTTCGACACAGAGTAATCGTAAGCTACGAAGCGGAAGCCGAAAGCGTCACGAGCGACGACATCATCAAAAAGATTTTCGAAACGGTTCCCGTTCCTTGATTCGAACGCCCTCCCCGCCCCTTTTTCCCTCAATTCATTTCCATATGGAGCAACCGGACCAAGAATTCACCCGTGAAATCCTCAGAAAGGTCAGGCAAATCGAAATCCGTTCAAATCGTCTGGTTTCGGAAGCCTTGGCCGGTTCCTATCACAGTGCGTTCAAGGGACAGGGAATCGATTTCGAGGAAGTGCGGGAATATCAGGCGGGAGACGAAGTTCGATCCATTGACTGGAATGTTACGGCAAAAATGGGAACGCCCTTCGTAAAACAATATCGGGAGGAAAGGGAACTGACCATTCTCTTGGCTATTGATGTAAGCGAAAGCGGAACCTTTGGCTCAACCAAGCGGAGCAAGCGAGAGAGACTAGCCGAACTAGGATCCCTCTTGGCATTCTCGGCAAACAAGAACGGGGACAAAGTCGGGCTTTTGCTTTTCTCGGATCAAGTCGAGAAATACCTTCCTCCCAACAAAGGTCAAAAACACGTCCTGAGAATTCTTAGGGAAGTTCTTTTTCATCCCAACCAAAGCAAGGGAACGGACTTGAACGAGGGATTGCGGTTCATCAACCGCGTAATGAGAAGAAGAGCGGTCGTCTTTCTCCTTTCCGATTTCATCATCCCGGAATATGACTCGACGGAAGAATCTCTCGAAGATCTGTTTTTCAAGGAATTGGCCGCCACTCGCCGAAAGCATGACTTGGTTTGTGCGCGTATTCACGACCCTTGCGAGTTGGAAATACCAAACGTGGGTATCGTTCGGCTTGAGGATGCTGAAACCGGTGAAAAAATCATAGTCGACACTTCTCAGGCAAATTTCAGAAATGAATATGCCCAAATGCACAAAGACAACCGGGAGGAGTTCGGCAAAAGATTACGAAGAAGAGGAGTCGACAGTTTTGAATTCGCGACCGACTCCGATTACGTCGGTACCCTGCAAGAATTCTTTCGCATGCGGGAGGTTCGAAGAAACCGATGAACTGGAATAATCCGTTTCGAGGACAAGACGGGACTTCCTGGCTGGATCCTTCAATCCAGAAGGATCAGCCAATCCCCGTATTCAAACCATTGACCCAAATAATCGGTGAGAACGCCTTGCTCTTCGGGTTGATCACCCTGTTTCTCTTCGCAGGATCCCTGACTTGGCTTTATTTGCGCAAACGCTCGGCCTCAGCGGTCGAAGAGGTCATGCCCCCTCCAATCGATCCTTACCAAGAAGCTCTTGAGAATATCGCCGAACTCCAAAACACAAAACCTGCGCTCCAGCCAAAACCTTTTGTGTTCAGGCTTTCCGAGATCCTTCGAGTCTACGTGGAAAAACTTTTCAAGGTTCCCGCCATGGAGCTGACTAGCGAAGAATTCATGCGTGAAATTGTTTCTCATGCTTTTTTTCGCAATCGCTATGAGGATCTTCTGCGCGAATTCGTGGAACGAGGCGACCGCGTCAAGTATTCCAAGGAGCTCATGGGGCAAGATGAAATGAATCAACTTCTCAACACCGCCCTCCATATCGTAAAAGATACCCACATGAGGCTTCAGAAAGAGAAAAGACAACCGGAGCCGGCAAACGCAACAAATTCGATATGATCGACTTCATCGAATGGGATCGTCTTGCGCTTGCAGAACCACATTGGCTTTTGTTGTTGATTGCAATCCCCTTGGTCATATGGCTTCGGCTAAAGGGACAAATCGAAAACTCAGCCTTGCGGTTTTCGACTTTGGATACCATCAGCAGGGCAAAATCAGGCAAAAGCGGTTTCAAAACATGGATTCCCCAACTGCTTCGATACTCATCCGTGGCCTTTCTCATTCTTGCCATTTCCAGACCGCAATACGATCGAAGCACGGAAACCGTTCTTTCGAGCGGGGTTGACATCGTATTGGCGATCGACCTATCGGCTTCCATGTTGGCCTTGGACATGAGTGAATCAAACGGACAGGAACGGACGCGTCTGGATGTGGTCAAGGAAGTGATTGGCGACTTCATCGACAAAAGGCAGCACGACCGTATCGGCTTGGTTGCCTTTTCAGTGAACCCTTACCTCGTGAGCGCTCTGACTTTGGACAAAGAACATCTGCAAAAAAACCTAACTCGGTTACGCGTTGGCCTAACGCACCAAACTGGGACAAACATTGGATCCGCCTTGGCCGAGGGGATCAACAGATTGCGCTCTCTTGAGTCGAAATCAAAAATCTTAATCCTTTTGACGGATGGCAAAGACGAACCCCCACCCCCACACAGTCCTCTCATATATGCAGAGGGTGCCAAAAAAGATAAGATCAAAGTTTATACGATAGCGATCGGCAGCAATGCCAGAACGAGGAGTTATCTCTTCGACCCATCGACTAGAGACATCCTGCGTTATCCAAACGGCCGGAAGATCGTTAAAGTCGTTAACTTTCCAGTTGACAAAGAGATTCTGCAAAAAATAGCCAAGTCCACCGATGCTCGCTTTTTCGAAGCTCAAGACAAGGAAGGTCTAACCTCGATTTACGATGAAATCGATCTCCTTGAGAAATCCGATGTCGAGCTAAGCGTAAACGCGATTTTCGAAGAATTGTTTGCCTGGCCTCTTGCCTTGGCCCTTGCATTACTCCTCCTTGAGATCATTCTCTCCCGAACCCTGTTCCTACGCATCCCGTGAACGTCTTCGTTGAACCTCAAGCCATCTATGCCGGCCTCGGCGTGGCAATTGGATTGATTCTGCTCTTTTGGTACACTCAAAGAGTCCGCTTGCGAAGGGTGAACCTATTGGTTTCCACGAAACTCTTGCCAAAGCTCGTTCCATCTTGGTCCAATGCTCTGCAATGGACCAAGCTTTCGCTTCTATTGGTAGCAGTACTTTTGCTTTTCGTTGCGTTGGCCCGCCCCCAATGGGGAACGGAGAGGAAGAAAACCGAACCTACCGGCATCGACGTCATGATCGCCCTGGACGTCTCAAAGAGTATGCTTGCCAGAGATGTTCGGCCCAACCGGTTGGAACGGGTCAAGCTTGGCATCACCAACCTGCTCGACCATGTGAGCGGAGATCGACTTGGGCTCATCGCATTTTCCGGAACAGCCTTCCTGCAATGCCCCCTGACCCTAGATCACCAAGCCTTTGCCAAAACGCTCAATGATCTGGAGATAGGCATAATCAAGACTCCGGGCACGAATTTGGCCAGCCCGATTGAGGAGGCTTCACGATCTTTCTCGAAAAATGACCGGGACAGGTTCCTCATTTTGCTATCCGACGGAGAGGATTTGGAAGGAGAAGGCTTAAAGCGGGCCAAGAAAGCAAAGGAGCAAGGAATTCGAATATACACGATCGGAATCGGATCACCAGAGGGTGCAAGAATACCCACGGATCCTCTCGGTCAGTCAGCCCGCAATTTCCTCAAGGACCCGCAAGGAAAGACGGTGGTAAGTCAAATGGATCAACAAGCCCTTCAAGACATATCGAACGCGACCGGTGGCCAATACCACGCGATGGGGCCGACCGGAGAAGGCTTGGCCAAGGTTCTCGAGTTGCTACAGTCCATTGGACAAAAGAAAAAACGCAAACAGCTGTCGACCGAGTTGCCGATTGATCGCTATCAACTTTTTGCTATCATCGCCTTTCTTATTCTCATCTCTGAAATGCTGACCTCATCCGGCAGAAAAAAACTAACCCGAGCAAGTTTGACCTGTGTAGCCATCTTCGCCTGCATGCTTGCTGGTTGCCTCAAACAAGACAATGTCAAAAGGGCTGAAGAAGCCATGAGCGAAGGGGACCCGGTCGCAGCAGCTGGCTTTTACACAGCCGAAATCGATGCATTCGACGGCAAAGCCATCGATCCGAGGCTGTACCTCAATGCCGGATTGGCCCACATGGAAGCAGGTTCACTCGAGAAAGCGGAGAAAAACTTGGAGCAAGCGCTCGGCGCATCAATTGACGCACCGAACCTACAATCAAAAGTCTTGAACGCGCTTGGAAACGTTTTTTACCTGCGGGCAAACGACTACTTGGACCAAAGAGATGTGGGCCAAGCACGCAAAACATGGGAGAAGGCATTGGGGCATTACCAGAATGCCTCCCTGCTCGATGGGAACAAAAAGGCAGACGATAACCTAGCATCCCTGAAAAAACAATTGGAGGAGAGAATCAAATCCATGATTTGTCAAATGACCGGTGGAATTTGGAGAGACTTGAACGGGGATGGAAAAGCTCAAGCCAACGAGCCCACCCTGAAAGGCTTCGTTTATTGGGACAAGAACGGGGACGGCGAACACAATAAGTCCAATGAGCCAATTGTGAAAACCAATGAAAAAGGCACTTTTGCTTTTGAATGGATTTCGGACCACTACCCCATTCCCATCCGATTGGGATCACAATTGCTCGAATCCAATCGCAGCGAACAAAAATACCTGGTCCCCATTTATCCACCTCCACCTCCTCCTGAAAACCCCGACCTCGTCCGCAATTTTCATATCTCGATCAAGAAGCCGGGAAAACTTCGCGTGCCGATTGCCTATCGCGCCGCCCCCGTTTTGCGGGGCAGTGTTTGGTCGGATGAGAACGGGAACGGAGCGAGGGAAAAGACTGAAAGTGGCTCAGCCTCGTCCACCCTGTTTCTGGACCGCAACGGGAACTTTCAGCTGGATGAAAACGAAACCTCTTTCAAACCGGAAAAAGACGGAACGTTTGAGCGTTTGGTCTCTCCGGGGCAGCATTCGCTTTGCATCAAACCCGACAACCCCGATGCCAATGTAACTTTGCCAATTGAAGCCAGGAAAGCTTATCTTACTTGGGTAGGCTTCGAGTCCATGTCGCAAAACCTTGATTTCGGGGTGCAGGAACCTGCATCGGAAAACCAGGACAAACAGGACGGCAACCCGGAACAAAACCAGACTCAGAACGCTCCACCCGAACCCTCTCAAGAGAATAAATCGGGGGAAGAAGGAAAAACCGAAGAACCTCTCCCCCAGGAAGTGAATGCCCTTTATGAAAGGCTCCTTCAGGAAATGGAGTCCAAAAGCGAACCACTTGGGCAAGAAGCGAAAGCAGTAGGTTCCAGAGCAAACGGCAGGGACTACTGATCGATTATATGGCAATCCCCGGAAACATAGATTCTTTCAGTCTTTACCGAAATACAATCTTCCGGCCAAGACTGCTCGCTTTTCTGGTACTCTCATCGATCTCTTCCGGATGTCTCCTTTTCTCTCAGAGCCGAAACACAAGAGCCGAAGCCTCTTTCTCTCCCCCGAGCATTACCCTTTCGAACAGTACGATTTACAAGATCGTTCTATACGGAACCCAAGATAACCCCGAAGGATCCTTGCCTGCCGTCTCCGGTCTGAATATTTCAAAGTCACCTCAAGTTTTTCGTTCCGCAAGCTTTATAAACGGCACTCCTTCCGTAAGGCTCGAGATGAGCTTTCAAGTCAAGGCGAGTCGGGAAGGAACTTTCACCCTACCCTCTTGGATTGTGAACATCGGTGGGAAACCCCTGCGAATCCCTGCGGCAACGCTCCAGGTTTTGGCCCCAAGCCAACAGGACTTGATTCGAAAAAAAAGGCAAAGAGAACAGGAGAAGGAGCTCAAGGACGCGGCTTTCATCGAATTCGACACCTCGAGACCCTTTCTTTTCGAAGGGGAGACCATTCCGGCTACCGTGCAGCTTTTTCTTTGGGATCGTTTGCCCGTCACACGTATCGAGCAAGCTCCGGTGAAAGACGGCGATAGCTTTTCCATGACCGAACTGCGCCAACCCAACGAAAAAAGAAACTTTTCGAGAAACGGCAAGACATACGCTGTGTTTTCTTGGCCCATTGGCCTTACCGCGGCAATGGCCGGTCAACACAAACTGAGCTTTAGCACCTCGATCAGGGTGCGGGTAAGCAATCGAAGAAGCCCCACCTTCAACAGTCCTTTCAACAACGATCCCTTCTTCGGTTTTGGCCGGGAGGAGTCATTGACAGTCAAGGGGGATGAGATGACGATGGAAGTTCGTTCCCTGCCCATGAAAGGAAGGCCCATTGGCTTCCAAGGAGCGATCGGGACTTTTACGTCCGAATCAAGAATCGATTCCGACAGTGTTTCCCTGGGAGATCCCGTGCGCCTCGTTTTCGAAATCTCAGGCACCGGAAATTTTGCTGCCGTACCTGCGCCGGAAATCAATTCCAACCAAAAACTCAAAATTGGTCCGCCGTCCTTTTCCTTCGAGGGAAACCAAATCACAAAGCACGAAGGAAAGCAGAGTTTTGAGTATATCGTAACCCCTCTAGTCGCAGGCCTTCTTGAAATTCCGCCCATTGAATTTGCTTATTTTGACCCCATTAGGGAAAGCTTCTTTTCCGCATCCACGCTGCCCCACCCCCTGCAAGTAGACCGCGGCGAACAATGGACGCCCACCGCCCCAGGAAGCAACTCACCATTTGCTCCTCCAGATGAGTCAACAAGGCGATCGTCCCCAGATCTCTTTCAAGCAGAAAGCGAACCGGGCAAGTGGGTGAGCACACTTGAGCCAAGTCCCCTGATGAATAGGGCTGCCTTCTGGTATTTTCAAGCCATTCCTTTGGCGGGTTTCTGCTCGCTGACCTTTTGGGGTGTCAGAAGAAAAGGGAGAGGGAAGGAAAAATTCAAGCGTAAGGAAAATAGCCTTTCCCGGCAAATGAAAGACGCGGTAGGATTCAACGACGCATCTTCGTTACTCCGGGCGTTTCGAGATTTGCTCCGATTGAAGATTGCCAAAATCCACAAGCACCCCAACCCATCTTCTCTTGCCAGTGAGGAACTACTGGCACTCTTGCAAGCGGGCAAAAACTCAAATGAGGTTATAGATGCAGTCAAGGAACTGCTCAGAAGCTGTGACGATCAAGAGTTTGCCGGTAACGAACTTGCCAAACAACCCGTCGAAGACCTTTACCGCAAAGGCTTTGCAATATTGAAAAAAATCAGATAATGAGTCGAATCTCCTTTGTTTTCGTCTCCTTTCTGATGCTCGCCTGCACCCGCAGTGGTCACGCGGATTCGGAAAACAAACTCTTTTATGACGCCGTTCGGGCGGAAGCGGCTGAGGACTTCGATTCCGCGATCCGATTTTATGAACAATCAGCGAAAAAATCTCACTCGGCGAACCTATATGGAAACTTGGCAAACCTGTACTTCAAGAAAGAGATGTTCGGACGATCGATCCTCAACTACAGGAAAGCTCTTTTGCTTGCACCTGACGATCGGGACCTTGCGACCAACCTTTCCTTTGTTCGGGAGATCGCACGTATTCAAAGTTCATCTTTGGATAATCAATCCGGCTATTTCAGTTTCAGCCCTTCATCCATGAACGCTTGGACGATTTTCACCGCAATAATCTTTTGGGGAGGACTTTGGGGAATGGGGTGGATCTTTTTTTTACAAGTTGACCGTATCTTTCAGGGGGTCATTTTTCTTTTCTGGATCGCGCTTACCTCACTTGGCATGGGAGCCGTCACGAAAGCCAAAGAAAACCACGACCTGCAAAATCGGGAAATTGTTGCCATTGCTCCCTCCACAACCGAGGACTCGAACGGAAGCAAAGTGATCTACCTAAGGGTATCGGCCTTCGAAGGAAGCGTGGCCAACACCTCGGTCGTCCCAGGGGAAAGCCTTTTTTTGGAGATAAAAGAGAATCAAGTGGCCAAGGATGGATCGTTCAAGAAACATACGAATGCCATCGGAGAAGTTTGGTATTTCGTGAGAAGTTTGGAAGGGAGAAACAAAGGATGGATCAGGCAAGACCAGCTCGAGCGGATTGTCGCCCCAAAAAACAACTGAAACCGGGGAGCGGATCAAGCTCTTCAAATTAGTCTGGTTTCATCTATTTTTTCAATCGAAACAAAGTCTCCCTTGAATTTTTTCTCCATGATCTTCCTGACCCCATCCGGTAATTCCGAAATCCTTTTCTCGATAATCTTGGAATCCTTGATTTGACGGACTTGTTTCGGCGGTTCGAGGGAATTCGTATCATAATCCCCAGCGAGGTGATCGGGCTCTTCCTCTCGCGAATTTTCCTCCCGTTCAGGTTGCTCAGGCTCTGCTCTGTCGATTGAAACAACAGGCTCACTGACTTCCGCCTTTTCCTCTTGCTTGGTTTCCTTGCCTTTTGTTTTTGAGGCAAGTTCTTCCCCGTCTAGAAGAGTCTCGGGGTCGACGGATAACGGAGCGGTCAGGTTGTTTGGTTGCTCAGGCCTTTTTTTTTTCACCTCATCGGGAATCATTCCTGATATCCTTCGGATGACTTGGTCTATCGAACGAGAACGACCCGACTCCACGGCTCGGAAAAGAGTCACTTCGAAATTCGTCTTTTCAGAGAGTCCCATCTTTACCAAGTCTTCACCTTCTCGGAGGGAATCCAAAATACGAACGCACTGTTCGGGAGTAACGTTGTTTTTGGTTTGGCCTTCCCGCAAGCTTGCGAGCAAAAACTCGCGAAATACTTCCGACAGGTCGAGTAAAGAACGATAAAAATCAACGCCTTCCGAGGAGAACTCATCCGTAATTCCAATAATTTGGTCATAGTTTGCCTCAATCAAGGAGTTTGCAAGATTTTCAATCATTTCCTTGGAAGCCAAGCCATACACTTCAAGCACATCCCGTTGGTTGATTGATTTCCCGCAAAACGAAATCATTTGATCTAGAATGCTTTGGGCGTCTCTCATTCCTCCCATTGCCATCCGGGCGATTGCTTCGAGAGCTTCTCCATCGACATCGATGGATTCGGCTTTGCAGATTTCCTCGAGTTTTCCGATGATCAAGGGAACAGGGATGGAACGAAACTCGAAACGTTGGCATCGTGAAACGATCGTTGGCAGTACCTTGTGTGACTCGGTAGTGGCAAAGACGAACTTCACGTGAGGCGGAGGTTCCTCCAATGTCTTCAGCAAGGCATTGAAAGCTTGTTGGCTAAGCATATGAACCTCGTCAATGACGTAGATCTTGTACCGGCACTGAGCTGGCGCGTACTGACATTCGTCCCTCAAGTCTCTGACTTGATCAACGGAATTGTTTGATGCACCGTCTATCTCAATCACATCCAAGCAACGACCATCCATGATGGCCTGACCAATTTCCGAGTCCACGGGAACGTCGAGGGACGGGCCATTCTCCCAATTCAAAGATTTCGCAAACAAGCGGGCTGATGTGGTTTTCCCCGTGCCACGGGGACCGACGAAGAGATAAGCGTGGGCAATCCTGCCCATTTCGATCGCATTGCCCAAAGTTCGAACGACATGATCCTGCCCGACCAATTCGGAAAACTGCTTGGGTCTCCACCGGCGGGCAATCACTTGATAAGCTTGTTCGGACATGATCACTCTTTTCTGATCTTCTTCACGGTTTCAGGCAAGCGAAAGTGAGAATTGCAAACGATTTTGTTCAAATATCGACCAGTCGAGCGAACACAAAAAAGGCCAGGCACCCCACAGCACACGACCATTGCGATTACCGCTGCTTCCTTCCGGACCTGACGGAGTTCATCCAATTGTCGTCGCATGGGACCCGACCTTAGCCTTCATGATCGAGCATTTCGGAGGACAGAGCAACCTTTTTTCGACACATCACGGAATATCTGCCAACTCAACTCGTTTCTTTTAGCTTTGCGTTTTCACATTCGATAAATTGATTAGAGGGGATGGGTAATTCATTCGGCAATCTTTTTAAAATCTCGTCATGGGGAGAAAGTCATGGAGGAGGAATTGGGGTCGTAATCGACGGATGCCCCCCTCGCCTCCCCTTGAACGAGGAAGACATCCAACCTTTTCTCGACCGCAGGCGACCTGGGCAAAGCAAGATCACTACTCCGCGGGAGGAAGATGACCGGATAGAAATCCTTTCGGGAGTCTTCGAAGGACTGACTCTTGGGACTCCACTTGCCATGCTCGTCAGGAACAAGGACGCCCGCCCCCAAGCCTATGACGAAATGAAAACAAAATTTCGTCCATCGCATGCCGATTATACCTACCTGAAAAAATACGGGCATAGAAATCATGAAGGCGGAGGACGGTCATCCGCTCGTGAAACAATCGCCCGGGTTGCCGCCGGGGCCATTGCCCAAAAAATTCTCGGCATGGAACAAGTATCCATCACCACCTACGTCGAAAGAATTCATGACATCGAGGCTCCCGTCCTCAAAGATGCGCCCAGCTTGAATCAGGTTGAGGCTTCCCCCACTCGCTGTCCTCATCCTGAAACCGCATCCCTTATGGAAGCACGGGTGTTGGAGGCCAAAAAGAACGGGGACTCCGTCGGTGGTTCCGTTCTCTGTCGCGTGAACGGTTTGCCCATAGGCTGGGGATCACCCGTATTCGACCGGTTGGAGGCAGATTTGGCCAAAGCGATGCTTTCTCTCCCCGCAACCAAAGGATTCGAGGTAGGAAGTGGCTTCAAGGGTACTTTCCTCAAAGGATCCGAACACAATGACCTTTTTGAAAACCGGGACGGAGAAGTGAGAACCAAATCCAATCTTTCGGGCGGCGTACAAGGGGGCATTTCCAACGGTGAGGAACTTTACTTCAGGGTTGCGTTCAAACCCACGGCCACAGTTCTCAAACCTCAACAAACGGTTGACGACGAAGGCAACGACACCGAATTGATGGGGAGGGGGAGGCACGACCCATGCGTCCTACCACGGGCTGTCCCGATCGTGGAGGCAATGACCGCCCTCGTCTTGATCGACCACCGCATGCGACACCACGCTCAATGCGAATCCTTTCCATTTCAGGGATAAATGAAGGGAAGGCTCCACATCATTCTCGGGACTCCGGAATCCGAAAGGCGATCGCTTTTATCGAAATTTACGGCAAAAGACGAGCAGTCCCATCCATCTTTCTTCCTTCTTCCCTCCGAACTGGAGTCAATGTCGTTACCCCATTCGAATTGGATTTGGAATCAGAACAAATTCGAGTTCAGCGAACCGCCCGGGGCATCGGATGTGGAATACTTCCTTTTCTTTTCAAACGAAGTCAATCTCGCCAATCAATTCGAAGCTGTGCTGGAGGTCCTGGCTGAAGAGGACGACCTCTCCATGGGTAGGGTCATCCTGTTTATAAACTCGATTCTGCTCCCCGGGGGAAGCCAGGAACTGATGGCATGGATTGATGCTGCCGGTCATTTTTCGGATGCAATTTGCTTTACTCATAGAAAAAATGAAAATGCTATGGCCATCAGCAAGTGCAAGGAACGCTTCGAAACCATGAGGTATCCTTTGGAAACTTATGTCTTGGGCGGCAAAAAAGTCGGGATTTTGGAAAAGATCCTCTATGCAACCCCCCGACGCATTACACACCTTTTTGACCCGCCTGACTTGCTTGACGAAGATGACTCACCTCAAAACGACCCGTATTTGGCCAAGCTTGCAAACGGAAGAAGGGAAAGACCAGTTCCCTCACCCTTCAGTTCTTGAAATTCAATCAAATTCTTTTTTGCTCGACCCAACGGTATCTTTGAATTGTTTTGCTTGTTTCCCTTTAGCCGGGGTGGCGGAATTGGTAGACGCGCTAGATTCAGGTTCTAGTGTCCGCAAGGACGTGCGAGTTCGAGTCTCGCCCTCGGCACCACCCCATACTTCTTCGACAATCAATCGCCTTACCCTTGCAGATTCAAATTGATGGGAAACCTCGTTAGATTACCCTTAGTGTTTGCATTCGTTTTTCTTTGCCTGAATACCAGCGGACTTTGGGGAAAGAGAATAACCGATCTGAAAAAAAAGGCCCTAGAAGGAGACGTCGATTCGCAACTTCAACTTGGGTTCATCTATTCAAAAGGGCCTCGGGAGGACGGGAAAGAAGCCCTCTATTGGATGACGATGGCCGCCAGGAAGGGCATGCCCTCGGCATGCCGCTATTTGGGTTTTGCCTATCTTGAGGGAAGAGGAACGGCTCAAAACAAGAACTTGGCCAAGAAATGGTTCGGCATGGGATCACGGAAGGGAGACACCTTGTCAATGATTGGGCTTGCCGAATGCCTAAGCAAACAGGAAGAGAGGATCGAGAGCGCGACTTGGCTTCTTCTGGCAAAGGATCTCGGTGAACCTCGATCCCTCTGGCGGTTGGAGCAAAGCATGACGAGATTGAATGCCATGGAAAAAACAAAAGCCAAGGAAGAGGCAATCAAGCTGAAAACAAGCCTCCCAACAGGTTCGTCAAGACAGGCCCCGAAACCCTTCGTAATAAAAAAAAGCAGCTTGACCCTCCAAGACGGCAGCAGCTATCGGGGAGCAATCCGAAACGAACTGCCTCATGGGTTTGGTGAAAGGGTTTCTCCGGATGGCGAAATTTATCAAGGATCCTTTCAGGACGGAAAGGAGGAGGGATACGGAACCTTGTTTTCCCCCAAAGGACTTATTGTCTACCAAGGCCTTTGGTCAAAAGGAAACCCAGTCGACTCTCTGCCAGAAGCAGAGAAAGAAAAACCGAAAATTGATTAACTCAAAGAGGAATGAGCCCCATCGCACATGGCTCCGTTTCCCGAATGCTTGCAGTTGCACAAGGCAACTTTTCCGATTTCCTCAATCACTATTTTCTCGGGAACAAAAGAAGATCCCTTGTGGGAACCATCGCAAAAAGGCTGATCCTTTGATCGCCCGCAGGAACACCACCAATATTCACCGGGCTCCAACTGAA